>RCNE010000645.1_pt1 | contig 18592 bp, 10 predicted proteins | sample 2041361 | NCBI WGS metagenome assembly RCNE01 (sample SAMN09708229, study PRJNA481090) | Marine sediment metagenome, whole genome shotgun sequencing project.
GTAACAGCCTATCCTTTGGAGGGTAAGCATATTGAAGTTGATTGTAAACAATGTCATAAAAAAAGATTTTCTACACCAATCAATTTTACGGCTTGTAATAATTGCCAAGATGACTATCATAAAGGTGAATTTAAAGAAAATAATATTTCACCAGATTGTATAGCCTGTCATTCTCTTGAGAATGGTTTTGATTATAGTCTCTATACTTTAGAGCAACACCAAACAACAACATTCCCTCTTGAAGGCGCACATTACGCAACCCCTTGCTATGTCTGTCATGTCAGTGAAGATGATAAACGTTGGACGTTTGCGAACCTTGGTTCTACCTGTATTGATTGTCATAAAGATACACATGAAGGATACATTAGTAAAAAATTCTATCCAGAAAAAGACTGTACAACATGTCATAGCAACGATAACTGGGCTTCTGTCAGCTTTGACCATACACGAACAAAATGGCCCCTTACCGGTGAGCATAAAAAAGTTGATTGTAGAAGCTGTCATTTTGAAGACGTCTCAAACGACAAATTCACACAAACTTTTATAGGTCAAGAAACCGACTGCATTACCTGTCATGAAAATCCGCATAAGAAATTATTCGCTATCAGTGGCGTAACAGATTGTATAAGGTGCCATGCGACAGACAGTTGGTTTCCTAAAAAATTCAACCATAACAACACTTCTTTCCCTTTAAAGGGAAAACATGAAGAAATAGCGTGTAACCTGTGCCATACAGTTGATAAAGAAGACGGTACTACAGAAATAATTTATAAACTAGGAAAATTCGAATGTATAGACTGCCATCAATAATATTATTTTTTCTTGGAATGATTTCATTGCTCGCGCAATCACCGCACGGTGACAAGCTAAAAATAAATTGTGCTAAATGTCATAATTCTGAGGGCTGGACTATTAATTATAAAACAATCAGATTTGATCATGATGAAACTGATTTTAAACTTGACGGAACACATGCTCAAACAGATTGTAAACAATGCCATGAAACACTCGTGTTTAATGGAACACCCACTGAATGTGCTTCGTGTCACACAGATGTGCATACTATGTCTGTTGGTAATGATTGTGTTCGTTGTCATGACTCAAAGGATTGGCTAATCGATAATATTCCTGAATTACATGAAGAAAATGGATTTCCACTCATTGGCACTCATAGTAATTTAAGCTGTACAGATTGTCATTTATCAGAAAATAATGTTACCTATAATAGAGTTGGAAATGAGTGTGTTAGTTGTCATCAAGATGATTATAATGCTACACAAAGTCCGAATCATAGTGCCTCTGGATTTTCCACAAATTGTTTAGAATGTCATGATCCATTGGGAGTGGGTTGGGATACAGAAATAGTCAATCACGATTTTTTTCCATTAACTTTAGGACATGATATTCAAGACTGTAATGAATGCCATACCACAGGAAATTTTTCGGATGCTTCTTCTGAATGTGTAAGTTGTCATCAAACTGACTATGCCGGTACAACAAACCCAAATCATACAACAAATGGGTTCTCAACAAATTGTATTGCATGTCATACCACAAACCCCGGCTGGACACCTGCAGCGTTTACCAATCATGATTTTTTTCCATTAACACTTGGGCATGATATTGAAGATTGTACCCAATGCCATACCACAGCAAATTATGCTGATGCCTCTTCTGATTGCATTACTTGCCATCAAACGGATTATGCCGGAACTTCTAACCCCAATCATACAGCAGCTGGTTTTTCGACCGACTGTGTCTCGTGTCATACCACAAACCCAGGTTGGACTCCAGCAACCATAGATCATGACTTCTTCCCGCTAACGCTAGGGCATGATATTCAAGACTGTACCCAATGTCATACCACAGCAAACTATGGCGATGCGTCCCCTGATTGTGTCACTTGTCATCAAACGGATTATGCAGGAACTTCTAACCCTAATCATACAGCAGCTGGTTTTTCGACAGACTGTGTCTCATGTCATACCACAAACCCAGGTTGGACTCCTGCGACTATAGATCATGACTTTTTCCCGCTAACACTAGGACATGATATTCAAGACTGCAATCAATGCCATACAACTGCTAACTATGGTGATGCTGATCCAAATTGTTTTAGCTGTCATCAAACTGATTATGCCGGAACATCCAACCCTAATCATACAGCAGCTGGTTTTTCTACCGACTGTGTCTCATGTCATACCACAAACCCAGGGTGGACTCCTGCGACTATAGATCATGACTTTTTCCCACTTACGCTGGGGCATGATATTCAAGACTGTAATCAATGTCATACAACTGCCAATTATTCAGATGCAGATCCGAATTGTGTTAGCTGTCATCAAACAGATTATAATAACGCAAATGATCCGAATCACATCGCCGCACAATTCCCTGTAGATTGTGTTGTTTGCCACACAACAAATCCAGACTGGACACCAGCTAACTTCGATCATGACGGGCAATACTTCCCTATTTATAGCGGACCTCATAGAGAAGGTGAAACATGGAATGACTGCACAGAATGTCATACAAACTCCGCAAATTATTCAGATTTTTCATGTTTTAAATGTCATTCGAGATCTGAAATGGATGACAAACATAAGGAAGAAAACGGCTATGATTACGTGAGCACTTTGTGTTTGCAATGTCACCCAAATGGAAGAAGTTAAAACATATGAAATATATAGTCATAATGATATTTTTTATTGGATTCGGCAAGTATGCTTTCGGACAAAAAGCAGATGGTATGTTGAAAGGAAAAGTATCGTTTATTACTTCTAAAAATATCTATGTGAAATTTGAAAATACCGAAATTATTAAAATTGGAGATACGTTGAGAACTATGGATACTAAATCGCCTTGTTTATTGATAAATAACAAATCTTCTAATTCTATTGTTAGTTCACTTCTTAATAACTGTATCATTAAAAAAGGGGACGAAGTCTATTATAATTACGCGCTTAAGGCATTTAAAACCCCGACGGAAAAGAAGATTCAGGATACTATATTAGTATTGAAAGATGATCCTGTCAAAAAAAAGCAATCTCCTTATTCTGAAATGATTAAAGGAAGAGTCTCTGCTTCAAGCTACAGTACTTTATCGGATATTAGGGATGATAGACATAGATTAGCGTCGCGCTTTTCATTATATGCAGATCACATTGGGGATTCTAAATTTTCATTTTCTTCTTATGCAAATTATCAGAAAGATATACTTCCCGATAGTCCAATAAAAAATACAACTGCTCGAGAAAAAGGAATACTTAGAGTTTATGATTTCGCAGCTCGTTTTGATGCTGACCCTACCCTATCATTTGTTGTTGGTCGTAACATAAATCAAAAAATATCTTCTGTGGGTGCCATTGATGGTATACAAGCCGAAAAACATTTTGGAAAAAATTACATTGGAGTAATTGCTGGATTCAGACCAGATATTTTTGACTATCGTTTCAATTCAAACTTATTCGAATATGGTGCCTATTATGGAAAAATTATCAATACTAAAAATTTTCAATCTGAAACTACATTAGGAGGTCTTGAGCAACGAAACAATGGTGAAATTGATAGACGATATGCCTATTTTCAGCATTCGAGTACAATTTATAAAAAAATACATCTTTTTTCATCTCTTGAATTAGATCTCTATGATAAAATAAACAATATAGAAAGTAATACACTGAGACTTACAAATTTATTTACCTCTTTAAGGTATCGATTCAATAGGGATATCAATGCCACTATTTCCTACGATTCCAGAAAGAGAATTTTATATTATGAAACTTTTCAAAGTGAAATAGAGCGTTTATTAAACGATGATATCGCTCGACAAGGTATTAGGATTCGCCTGAATGTTAGACCAACAGATTATGTGTATGCAGGAATCAGTTATAGCAAAAGGTTTCAAAATGACCAACAAAATAAATCAGATAATATTTATATTCGATTAGGTATTTCAAAAATTCCAGGCATAGGAGGTCGAATCTCGGTGAATTACAATATAAATACCTCAAATTATTTAAATAGTAATATTCTGTCATTAAGGCATTCTCGAGATTTTTTTAATGGTAAACTATATGCAGATTTTTATTATAGACTTGTCAATTATACATACCTAAGTAGTAATGTTGGACTTGAAAGTTCTAGTTTGACTCAAAGTTATTATGGTACTAATTTATCATACCATCTTTCTAGAAGACTAACATTTAGTATCTCTGGAGAACTTTCAACTACTAATCTCGAAAATAATTATAGAATATACACGAGGCTCACAAAACGGTTTTATAGCAAACGAAAAAAAAGAAATTTAAATTAAAAAAATAAAACAACAACTTATGAATAGCACAACGTTCAAATCCATCATTATTAGCGCTCTTAGTATATGTCTACTGATGGCATGCAGCAAAGGTCCAAAAGTTATACCATCATCTTCTGATGATACAAGTATTAAAAAAACCTCTGGTATTTTTGATAATACTACAGATTCAATAAAAAATACTGACAATAATCAATCCTTTACAGATGACTTACACACAGTTATTGTTCATGAAATTCTTCCAACAAAGAAATACATGTATTTAAAAGTATTGGAAGATAAAAAGGAGTTTTGGATAGCAACAAGAAGCAAAGATATCGTCAAAGGCAAGACATATTTTTATCGAGGAGGGTTGTTAAAGACAAATTTTGAAAGCAAAGAATATAACCGAATCTTTGAAACCGTATATCTAGTTTCAAATTTAGTGGAGGCTACGCACGCTAAAAATAGTTCATTTCCAACTAAAAATAATACTCCGTTATCGGAACCTTCATGGAAATTAAAAGAAGATATTCCAACACATACCGAAAAAATTGTTGAGCATAAAGGTTCTATAAAAATTGCTGAATTAGTTAAAAACCCAAAGAAATATGAGGGTAAAACCATACAAATCAGTGGAACATGTGTAAAAATAAACCCTGCCATTATGGATAGAAATTGGATTCATATAAAAGATGGTTCCAAAGATGATTATGACCTTGTCATAACCTCGAATACCTTTGTACCTGAAGGCTCCGTTATTACAATGATGGCTCTGGTTACATTAAATAAAGATTTTGGCGCAGGTTATACCTATGACTTAATTTTAGAAGATGGAACAATCATCAAATAAGCGCTGTTCTTTTTATGAAATAGCTTTGTATTTTCTTTTTTTATAAAAGGCAAGGCAACAAATTATTATAATTGATACGACTACGATATACACCCATTTAGGAACGGGTACAGGATCACCAGTAGCATAAGAATGAAGACCCGACAGGTAATAATTCACGCCATAATAAGTCATAATTACAGAAGCCAGACCAAATATGGTTGCTACGTTATAGGCATATAAGCCATTCAACTTTGGGATCAATCGCATATGTAATATAAATGCATAGACTAAAATAGTAACAAGCGCCCAGGTCTCTTTCGCATCCCAACCCCAATATCTTCCCCAGGATTCATTCGCCCAAACACCTCCTAAGTAGGTTCCAACACTCACCATGAATAAACCTCCTACCAATGTTAATTCACTGATATATGACATTTCAGTAATGATTCGTTTGATCCTATCTTTATTAGATTTCCGGATAAAAATCATCAGAATTAAATTTATAATTCCAATAATGGCCCCTAACATTAAAAAGCCATAACTACCCGCTTCTAAAGAAACATGAATTGTTAACCAATATGATTTTAAAACAGGTACTAGTGGTGTAATTTCAGGATCTAAAAAGCTTAACATAGATACTAATAATAAGGTAGATGCTAAGATCATAGTAGCCGCAAGGCCACCAAATGACTTTCTGGTAAAAAGAACACCAGCTAACGTAGATGTCCATGCGATATAAATCATAGATTCATAACCATTACTCCATGGAGCTCTTCCTGAAACGTACCATCGTATTCCTAAACCCAAGGTATGGGCAACAAACCCAAGAACAACCAATCCGAATAATATTTTATAGATGATTTTTAAATTGATCGTTGGTTTAAAAACTGATAAAAACAAAAAGCATAAAAAAGTAAGCCCCAACAAAAAGTAGAAAGCTGCTAGTCGATTAAAAATATTAAAATTGTTAAGAAAAATTTCTGCATTGACTTTCGTCGATGATGGCCTTACAGCACTACCATTCTTAATCTGATAGTCTATTAATTCATCAATAAGTGAATTTGCCGCACTATAATCGCCTGTTTCAGCACCTTTTTTAAGTCCTGCTTCGTAAGCATTAAAAAAATTAGAAGCCACGTGACTTTCATGGCCGCTGTTACCGTGGGTATGTTTTGAAACCCAGGTATTGTTCGGATCATTTTCAACGGGAATTATCTTTAATAAATTTCCAGAGAATACCATGCTCAGAATATTGAGTCTTTCATCAATTTTCAATAGCTCTTTTTCATACACTCCCCTATCTTTTGGATCTAAATCATATATTCTACCGACTTCAATTCTTAATTTATAATCGCCTTTAGTGTCAAAAAAATCTTTATAGGATGCATAATTGGCTGTAACGCCTAACCTTTTTAAGATGTCCTTATGCTTTCCTAACTTTATAATTTCAACACCATACCATTCCTTGCTATTCACAAACATGCTCAATAATACCTGATCGGCAGTTAGACCTTCAAAACTTTCTTTTCGATACAGTTTACGCATAATCTCTCTTGATAAGGTATGCATGGGCTTCATACGTCCTTTATAATCTTGAACGACTGTCTTACTAAATTTATCCGCATGTCCTTTTTCAATTGCATGTCCAAGATAATTATGCTCATGTTCAGCCTGTGCCATTGCCCCTAAAGAGGAAAGAGATAAAAATAAAACGAATATAAAAGTGGAGCTTTTAGCTCTTATTTTTTTAATTTTTTGAATGACTTGATAGAATCTAGTTTTCCTGCTAAACAAGGTAAGAATCATGCCTAAGGTTAATAAGGCATATCCAATGTATGAAATAAGTGTTCCCCAAAAATCATGATTCACACTTAAATAGGTGCCTTTTTCATCCTTATCAAATGAGGATTGAAAAAAACGATATCCGTTGTGATCTAAGATGTTATTCATGAAAATACGGTAGTTTTTCTTCACATTTCTCCTACCATCAATTAACTGAACCTCACTCGCATATGAAGAAGCACTATTGGTACCTGGATATTTATCCAGTATAAACTTCTTTAATTTTATAGAAAAAGGCACCACCATATCTTTTGCTCCATAGGAAGTAGATACTTGTAAACCATCAAAATTCAACACTTGAGGCCTCCCAGATAACCCTCTATTTCCATAAACATAGGTCTCTTGTGATTTTCCATTTACAGTAACATCCAACAAGAGACCTACGGTACTTTCATTCTTTATTTTAACATATTCAGGTTCAATGGTTACCAATCCCTTTTTATTAAAATCAGCAAAGACAAAATTATTGACCCCGTCAGAATATAAAGACCTTAATTTAAGGATCTTATAACTAGTAGAAGGGCTTATAGTATCCTTTAATTGAGTTGCCATAACCATTTGAGTCAGTACTTTATCTGTATTAAACAGCACTGAATCGTTTTTAAAAGAAATATTTATGGCATTTGGTAACTCAGTATCTTTAAAATTATAAATAACATTTCGAATCCTTTTGGTTTGCCCTTTGCTAATAAAATGTTCCTCTCTCCCATTCAATCCAGCAATGACAATCTTTAACGTTGGTGTGCCATTATCTGCACTTTTCAATGTTTGTTTTGGGTTAGGAATAAACGCTTTCACTTTCACATCAATAAGATCGTTATCAATTAAAAAAGACTCATGCCAATTATTATTTCCTAAACTGGCAAAAAGCACCTCTTCATCAAAGTCATACGTTTGATCATCTTTTGTCACTTTAAACTTTAAAAAAGTATTGAAAGAGAGGAAACTATTTGAGGTATCGTTTTCTCGAATGTGCATAATCCCTTCAAATCCGAAATATCTAGTTATCCCTGCACCTAGCACGATAATGACTATTGCCGCATGAAAAAGAAACACCGCCCATTTTTTTTGTTGAATCATTCTAAACTTGAAAATATTCACGATGATGGTACTACTAAATAGCAATAATAATAACTCAAACCACCAAGATTTAAAAATAACTTTTTGTGCAGCACTGGTACCATAATCGTTTTCTATAAAAGTTGCTATGGCGATTGCAGCAGCAAATAATACAATATAAAGGCCGGCGGCTCTAGTATTAAAAAGTGGATTTACATATTTTTGAAGAAAGGGAAGCCATTTTTTTATAAAAAGCATAAATTTATTCATGTATATTTAATTTATGTTTATGGTTTAAAGTTTTGTTCATAATAGAATCATTAGGAATTACAACAAACTGTTTTATTGCTTTCATTATTGAAACAATATTTACCGCCACCACATAACAATATTTGATTATACCCTTTTACAATAGTCTTTAAATAGTTGTGAGGTGATCACTTTTGACAACGTTTTGTGGTTACTTATAAAGGCTGGATATTATATTTCCCTTTATTACATAACAACTTAGTCCTAGAAAATACTTGGAATTATTAATTCGTTTAAAAAGTACATGAAAATAGGTTGCATGACTAATGACAACCTTGTAGTTCTCTAACTACAATTCTTGATTAATTTAAGTTGGTCTGTGCCTGTTCGCAAGTCAACTTGGTCTTTTCCATCATCTTCCTCATCAATTTTATTTAACCTCCAACTGTTATTAATTTCGGTCAAACTATCCATAGAAAGATTTAGTCTCAATCCATTATTTGTAGAAATACTCCAAGTTCCAGTTGTAGTGTTAGCATTTAAATCAGCTATTACGCTTCCATCTGAATTAAAAGTCAAAATAGTGCCGTTTAAATTCTCAAGGTGCTGACCGTTTATTTCAACTTCATCAATACTAAAAGGACAGGATATTAAATAATCCATAAATTCTTGCGCTGTGGTGCTTGTATCATCGATATCATCATCATCATAATCATAGTCATCATCTTCATCACAATCATCCTTTACGGCTTCGATTTGCATTTCTAATTCATCCAAACTACTTATACTTTTGTCAGTTCCATCAGAAAGCCTGATTGTAATTGGAAAATTAAGAGTAGCTGTATCATTATCGTCCAACCCTTCTATAAAATTATATAACTCTTGATCATCAGTTATAGCTAAATCGGTAATTACTTCTGTGATTTCATTAAAAATTGAAGCCGTAATGGGATATTGAAAGTCTAGACATTCTATATCATCATCAGTTTCATTCTCTCCATTACAATCATTTATATAACTATTTAAGGCAGCATCATTTGTAATTTGAACTTGCGTAAAGTCAGATAAAATAATCGTTACTGGAAATACAATGTCAAGCATATCAACATCTGTATCAAACTCCTCGAAAATAGCCTCTATCGTTTCATAGTCATCTACTGAATTAACATTTAGATTTTGCCCATTTACGACTACGGCAACAGGTAATTTTACATTGAAACAATTGGCGCTATCAACGATATTATCATTAGAACCATCATTTAACGAAATTCTCTGTACTAAATTAGCAATTTTAGAATTTGCTGTTATCGCTGGCTCATCAGACCGATCTATATTAATAACTTCTTCTTTAGCACAAGAGTACAGTAATACTGCGGCGCTAAACATCAACGATATGATTCTTTGCAATGGGACCTTCATAAGACGTAATAATAATCTTTTATATAACAACAATTCAAAATCAAAAATTACTTAAATATAATGATTTATTTAGCTTAGCCTAAGATCATTTATAAAATCAAATTACATTAAATTAGCATGGGTTCAATAGATACCTACAAAATTTCCTTAATTTAAATTTTCTAATTTTAGACAGTAAATAAATTGAAATGACCAAAAAAGAGATAAAGACTGTTTGTGAAGAGCATGTTTTTTCCAGCATTTATGAAAAGTACTCTAAGGATCTCTTTACTTATTTGTATTTTAAGTTTGGTAACCAAATTGAAATTAATGATAAAATTCAGGATGCTTTTACGCAGCTATGGTTAAATTGTAAAAAAGTACTTCCCGTTAAGGCAAGAGCTTACCTTTTTAGAGTTGGAAAGAATTTAGCGCTCAACGATCTTAAACATCAAAAAGTAGTCTTAAATTATCAACAAACACCTCAAAAAAATCATACAAATGAAACTCCCGAATTTTTATTGGAAGAAGCCGAGTTTATGCAGAAATACCAACGCGCACTATCCAAATTAAGTGAAGATCAGAGAGTTGCTTTTCTACTAAATAAAGTAAGAGGGAAAAGACCGGCTGAAATTGCAGAAATGTTAGGTGTGACCAGAAGGGTTATAGAGAATAGAATTTTTGTAGCCTTTAAAAAGCTAAAAACCGAAATTAAAGAATTGAATCGTAAGTAAAAATAGTAATTGAGTTGTTATACTATTACACCCCTATAAAATGAAGAAAGATACCCTATTAAAAAAGTGGTTAGTAGATAAACTAAGCCATACAGAATCGAAAGATTTTGAGCGCTTTGATGATTTTGATTTAAATACAAAAATCATTGAAAAAGCTAAGCTTTTTGATATACCTGAGGGCTCGTCTGTTAAGAGCTACGAGGATTTTAAGAAAGATATTCCGACTTCTAAAAGTAAAGTTATAACCTTAAAACCTTATCACATATTCTATAGAATTGCAGGAGTATTTGTCATTGCTATTGGAATTTATTTTCTTTTCTTTTTTAACCCCATAACAACTATTGAAACCTTGGCAAGTCAACAAACTACATTTGAATTACCAGACGCATCTGAAGTCATGCTTAATGCCGACTCAAAAGCACAGTTCAATAAAAAGCAATGGAATGAGAAAAGGCAGCTCACATTAGAAGGAGAAGCCTTTTTTAAAGTTGAAAAAGGATCAAAATTCCATGTCATAACCTCGAACGGTATTGTAAGTGTATTGGGAACAAAATTTAATGTTAAAAACCGTGATTCTTATTTTGAGGTTAAGTGCTTTGAAGGTATTGTAGAGGTTCAGAGTAATAACACAGTAGAAAAACTGACAAAAGGAAACACTTTTAGAATATTCAATAATACAATTCTATTGGACTCTGTTAGTGCCAATCGGCCGCAATGGCTCCATAATATAAGTAGTTTTAAAGCTGTACCTTTAACAATAGTAATAGCGGAATTTGAGAGACAATACGATGTTGAAATTGAAGTAATAGACATTCGTACTGAGCGTATATTTACTGGAAGCTTTGCCAATGACGATCTAGAACAAGCGCTCATTTCTATTACAGTTCCTTTCAATCTGACGTATACAAAATCTAATTCTAATAAAATCATCTTAAAAAAGAGTGAACTATAAATGTAAAGGAATAACCACCCTTTTTATATTTTTATTTTCTTGCTGCCTTCTTTATTCACAGACCGAGAAGGAAAAAGTGCTTTTGTCTGAAATATTAGTACATCTTCAAGAAAAACACCAATGTAACTTTACCTATGCTCATGATGTAATCAAAGATATTTCGATCATACCACCTCTGCCAGAAATGAGTCTAAAGCAAAGTATTGACTATCTCAATCGAAATACAGGGCTTGTTTTTAAAGTCTTAGAGCATAATATCATTACTATCAATGCTTCGGATACCCCTTTTTATATCTGCGGATATATCATAGATGCTGACACAAAAATACCAATTGAAAATGCCACTATTATTGGTGAAACCAGCAACACCATGAGTGATTCATTTGGTTTTTTTAAACTAAAGGTAGCCAGTAAATATGAATCTGTTAAAATACGTTATTTGGGCTATTCTGCACTAGCTGAATTTGCATCATCGTTTAATGAAGGTACTTGTTCAACTCTTTTTTTATTTACAAGTATCGAGGTCTTTTCTGAAGTATTACTTCAAGACTATATAACCAAGGGTATCTATAAATTATCAGATGGTTCTTTTAATATTAACTTCTCTGATTTTGGTATTTTACCTGGCTTGATAGAAACAGATGTACTCCAAACGGTTCAAGCCCTTCCTGGAATTCAGAGTGCGAATGAAACAGTATCAGATATCAACATCAGAGGTGGTACAAACGACCAAAATTTGATGTTATGGGATGGGATTAAAATGTATCAATCTGGTCATTTCTTTGGTTTAATCTCAATTTTTAATCCATTAATTACGACTGAAGTTTCTGTAATAAAGAATGGGACCAATGTAGACCTTACCGATGGAGTATCAGGTACAATATCAATGAAGACAGATTCAGAAATAACAAATGAACTTACAGGTAGTGTAGGCTTGAATTTTATAAATGCGGATGCTTTTGTTGATATTCCTTTACATAAAAAATCTTCTATCCAGATCTCGGCAAGAAAAGCAGTCAGTGATATTTTTGAAAAACCAACGTATGCCGAATATTTTAATCGGATTTTGCAGGACTCAGAAGTATCAAACAACCCTTCAGAAGTTATTAATTCAGATATTAAGTTTGATTTTTACGATACAAGCATACGTTGGTTATATGATATTAGTGATAAAGATCAATTACGCCTTAATTTCATAAATATCAATAATGAATTGGTATTTAATGAAACGGCTTTTGTCAATCAGAATGAAGAGTCCAAACAAAGTAATCTTCAACAAAATAGCATTGCTGCAAGCCTATTCTACAAAAGAAATTGGAATGAGAAATTGATGACTACTTTTCAACTTTTTGAAACCGATTATAAGCTAAAATCAATTAATGCTGACATCTTAAAGCAGCGTCGGGTATTACAAGAAAATGATGTTACAGAAACATCGGTCAAACTAAACAATTATTATCAATTTAGTAATATCCTTTCAATTTTTGGCGGCTATCATTTTACAGAAACCATCGTAAGAAATCTAACAGATGTTGACAATCCCGTTGTTATTAATTCAGTGAAAGAAGTTATTCGTGAACATGCTACTTTTGCACAAGCGAGTTACCTTTCAAAAACAAAATATACGCTCATAAGACTGGGTGCACGATACAGTTATATTGAAAAGTTTAAAAAACATCTCATTGAACCCAGATTTAGTCTTAATCAAAAACTATTTGATCATTTATCCTTTGAATTATTGGGAGAAATGAAACACCAAAACACTTCTCAAGTTATTAATTTTCAAAATGATTTTCTAGGTATTGAAAAACGCAGATGGATATTATCGAATAATCAAGATATTCCAATTATACAGAGTCAACAAGTTTCAGCTGGTCTTAACTACAATTATAAGGGTTGGTTAATTAGTGCTGAAGGTTATTATAAAGAAGTTAAAGGTATCACCACGCAAAGTCAAGGTTTTTTAAATCAATATATCTTCGAGCGAACGAACGGTAGCTATAACGTTAAAGGGATTGATTTTTTAATTAATAAGAAAATAAATAAGTTTGGACTTTGGTTGAGTTATGATTATACAAACAATGAATATACATTTCCGAATTTATCTGTAATAAATTTTCCAAATAATATTGATATTAGACATGCCCTTGCATTCGGTTCTTCGTATTCATCTAATTCATTTAAGGTTTCAGCAGGGTTGAATTGGCATACTGGTAAGCCTCTTACGGAACCTGTTCTTGGCAATGAAATTGTTGATGGTATTATTAATTATCAAGAGCCCAACAGCAGTCGTTTGACAGAATATCTTAGAATAGATGCTTCCGCTACTTATACGTTTCCCCTAACAAATAAAATTAAAGCAATTACTGGAATTTCTATTTGGAATACTTTTAACCATCAAAACACTATCAATGCTTATTACACAATTAATTCGGGCAATAGTGTTGATAAAATTTCTAACACCGCTTTAAATTTCACTCCAAATTTTAGTTTTAGAGTGAAATTCTAAATTCGAAAATAATGCTTAAACAAGTCAAACTATTCGAATATATATTTCAATCTTAAGGATACTCTATCACAAGTAAGCCCAGTACTTCTATCATAATGCGAATATTTCAATTCAGCACTTTTTAAATTGAACTTCCAGAGTTTTAACTTGGTAAATATATCTGTATACTCTACCCCAAAACCAAATTGATTTGCATCAAAACCTGATAAGTCATAACATGGTAGATATCATACTTCAAGAAATATTAATATTAAATAAATAGCCTATAACAGCGGTAAGTCCCATTGCTAGTGTTCCCCAAAATGTAATACGCAATACGGCTTTTACAGGGTTAGAGCCACCTGCTCTGGCAGCAACTATTCCTAAAACAATCAAAAATAATATGGCAAAAACATATTGAATATATTCCATATACTGAAGCGGCGCAAAAAAGGCTACCAAAACAGGGAGAAAACCTCCCAATGTAAAAGCCACCCCAGAGGAAAGCGCTGCCTGTAAAGGTTTCGCCTCGGTCATTTCAGTAATCCCTAATTCATCTCTAGCGTGCGCTTTCAAAGCGTTATGGGCCGTTAATTGTTTTGAGACCTCAAGTGCTGTTTCTTTTGTGAGTCCTCTTTCCTCATATATCTCAGCTAATTCTATCAACTCTTGTTCTGGGGTATCGATCAATTCCTGTTGTTCACGAGCCATATCGGCTTTCTCTATATCGGTCTGAGAACTTACCGACACATATTCCCCAGCTGCCATTGATAATGCACCAGCAACCAAACCTGCTATTCCTGCAAGAAGTATAGGTTCTCTAGTACTACTGGCAGCAGCAACCCCAATAATAATACTGGCCGTTGATAAAATACCGTCGTTTGCTCCTAAAACACCAGCTCTAAGCCATCCACTTCGGATGATATAGTGGTTTTCTTTATTTCTTTCTTCCATATTATTCTCCTAATAAATTAAATATGCCCTTCGTTAAAAATTGTTCATCGACTTTAAAACTATCCATTTTATCGATTACCACATAGCCTTCATAGTTCGATTTAAGTATAACTTCTTGTTGTCTGAAGTAGTAAATATCATCTTTTCGTTCATCCAATATCAACCCATAAGAAATACCATCTACTGATATAATTGACTCACTTGGTAACGCTTTAGATAGCATCGTATCAGTGATTATCGCCGCTTCTATAAACATTCCTGTTAAAAAATTATTCGTGGATTCATTTTTTAAATGTCCATGGACTTTTATAGTCCTATTATTTTCGATTGTAGTTCCTACGAGGTACACAGATGCTTTGAAAACTTCTGTTGAAGCTTCAGGTATTTTAAAATTAATCTGTTGATCTTTTTTGACGTTCATAATATCCTTTTCAAAAACAGAAAGTTCTAAATGGATATGATCATTATCGATAATCTCTAAGATGGGTGTGGCAGGAGAAACATACGCTCCCTTTGTCACATTTACTTTTGTGATACTACCAGAAATAGGGGCATAAATAGAAACTATAGAAGTCATATTACCTGCCTCTACTTTCGAAGGTGAGATATGAATCATTGTTAGCTGTTTTCGCAATCCATTGTATTTGGCAACACTCGTTTTATACTCACTTTCTGCCTTTAAATAACTTTTTTTAGAGCTGATATTTTCTTCGAGCATTGTTTTCTGCCTTCCAAACTCTGCATTTAAATAGCTAAGTTGACTACTAACTTCCATATACTCTTGTTGCAATTTTATAAACTCGAGATTTTCAATCGTAACAAGTACTTGTCCTTCGCGTACTTCATCGCCAACAAGTAAAGGAGTCGTTTTTATATAGCCTCCCATCGACGCACTAACAACCGCCCGATTTTCGGGTGGCACATCGATCATTCCATTTACAGATATACTCGTGGGAAATGATTTTTCTTCAAAGCTGCCCAAGGTCATTTTACTTTGTTCAAACTGTGCTTGTGAGATCTGAATCCGATCATCTGTCGCCTTTTCTTGCAGCGTTTTATTTTCTTTATTTCCACAGCTCCATACTACAAAAATGGTACTTAAGATGATTATTCTATATATTATATGTTGCATAGCGATGTATTTATAAAGTTAGGTAATTGATAGCAATAACGATTATATTGTACTGCTTGAGTTTATCTAAATAGTCTAGTTGTATCTCATAAGCACTTTCTAAGCTTTGGATGTATTGATAGAAATTAATTTCTCCATTTCTGAAACTACCATGAGCTGTTTTTAATATTTCATTAGAAAGATCAGTGCCTTCTGCTTCGTAATAGTTTACTGTTTTCTGAAGTTGTGTCAATTGTACCTGAAGTGCCTCCAATTTGGCCTTTAATTGAATGCTATACTCCAAAGATTCAGCTACAGCAATTTCTTCGGTAATTCTAGCAGCTTTAATTTTAGAAGCTTGTCCTCCGAATAAAATAGGAATTTTCAATCCAAATTGATAACCATATAGATTCCCTTGCAATTGAGAATTTGAGCCTTGAAAATAATCAAAACTTACATCCGGTAAGAGTTTTTGTTTTTCTAAACGCCGTGTTGCTTGTGACAGTGATACATTATTTTGATAATAGACCATCTCTACACTATTGTCTATGTCAACACTATTCAATATTACTTTAAGAGCGACTGCATCAGCTATTTGAATATCTTCCTCTGTCTGAAGTAATTTCATTAAATCGCTATAAGTCATTTTGACATCTTGTTGTGCTTCGGTATATTTTAGGTGTATTTGTTGTTGTTTAGAGGCAGCTGTAATTTTTTCTAGATAGTTCGTTTCGCCTAATTCGAAACGTCTGGCGGCCACTTTTGAAAAATTGATAAACAGGCTGTCTAACTTTCGATACAAACGTTCTTTTTTTTGCGCAATTTGATATCCATAATAAGCAATTGTCACGTTTCTTTTCAATCCTTTTTTCTGAATTTCATATGTACTTGACACCAAGTCGAACGTAGCTATATGCATCTTTTTTTCAGAAAAATAGACCGTAGGGAAACGAAAATTTTGTTGAATACCAAATACGCGTAACGGTTCATTGTTGAACGCTAAATTATTTTCATCAAACTGATAGTATAATTGTGTTTTGTCAAAATTGAAGGCAGTACCAATCAAAGCGTCCGATTTATCTGTTTTCAATTTATAGGCATTCAGTCCTGCATTATTTTCTAATGCAACCGAAACAATTCCTTCTAAACCTAATGCTTGTTGTTGCCCAAAAATACTTAAAGAGAAAAGTAATAATAGAGCGGTTATACCTCTTGAGCGTCCTACTCTTCCTCTTACCTTTTTAGATTCATATGACTTATTAAAAAGAGCATACAGTACGGGGAGTACCAATAAAGTTAATAAGGTAGATGTTACCAGTCCACCTATTACAACAGTTGCTAAAGGACGTTGTACTTCAGCTCCAACGTTTGTAGAAATTGCCATTGGTAAGAAGCCCAATGCCGCAGCCGCTGCCGTTAAAAGTACCGCTCTTAACCTATCTTTTGTTCCTTGCTTTATCAAACTTTCCATATTTTCAAACCCTTGCTTTTTTAATTCCTTAAAATGTTCTATCAACACAATTCCATTCAAAACAGCAATACCGAACAATGCGATAAAACCTACTCCTGCAGAAATACTAAAGGGTAAATCTCGAATCCAAAGGAATAAGATCCCACCTACCGCTGCCAAAGGAATAGCAGAATAAATCATTAAGGCTTCCTTTACAGATTTAAAAGCAAAGTACAGCAGGAGAAAAATTAAAATCAACGCAATTGGTACGGCTACCATGAGGCGTGATTTTGCGCTTTGTAGATTCTCGAATTGACCTCCATAAGTAATGGAGTAACCCACCGGTAGTTTTATGTTTTTAGTGATCAATTGTTGTATATCTTCTACTACAGATTGTAAATCTCTATTACGAACATTGATTCCGACTACAATTCTACGTCTTGTGTCGTCTCGAGATATTTTTGCCGCTCCTTTTTGATAGCTAATAGTTGCTAATTCGCTTAGTGGAATTTTACCACCTGCGGGCACATCAACATATAAATTTCTAAGATTATCAATATCTTGACGTTTGTTTTTATCCAATCTAACTACTAGATCAAAACGTTTTTCACCTTCAAAAACACTCCCAGCTATTTTTCCGGCAAATCCCATCGAAACCATATCGTTTAACTCTTGAATATTGAGCCCATAACGTGCAATTTTAGCACGATCATATTGCACATTCATCTCAGGCAAGCCTACTATTTTCTCGACAGAAATATCAGCTGCTCCTGGAACATTTGCTATTAATTTTCCGATCTCATTTCCTTTCTTGCTGAGGACATCCAAATTATCTCCAAAAATTTTAATAGCGATATCTGCGCGTACACCAGTAATCAATTCATTGAATCTCATCTCGATAGGTTGCGTAAATTCTACTTCCATACCTGGAATTATGGCAAGTGCTTCTTTGAATTTGTCTGCGAGTTCATCTTTAGACTTAGCAGATGTCCATTCACCTTTGGGTTTCAAAATGATAATCACATCACTTTCCTCCATAGACATAGGGTCTGTTGGTACTTCGGCAGCCCCAATACGTGTAACTACTTGTTTTACTTCTGGGAAATTTTGTAATAATATTTTTTCAATTTTGGTTGTGATTTCTACAGTATTGCTCAATGACGTTCCTGTTTTTAATATGGGCTGAATTACAAAATCTCCTTCGTCTAAGGTTGGTACAAATTCGC
>RCNE010001050.1_pt1 | contig 18588 bp, 21 predicted proteins | sample 2041361 | NCBI WGS metagenome assembly RCNE01 (sample SAMN09708229, study PRJNA481090) | Marine sediment metagenome, whole genome shotgun sequencing project.
CTTATAAGGACATATCAACATTTAAAAATAAAATACCTAAAACAAACGTTACACTAATAATATGCAGCGACTCCTAGCTATACTTGCATTTTACAAACCGTTTGTAGTTTGGTCTTTTATTGTAACCGCTATTATTGGATTTTTTAATCCACATGTAGCACCTGCTATAGTGACCAAATTATTTCTTACGGTTTTTGCATGGTATTATGTGAGTGAAACACCTAACAAACGTAAATTGACCTTTTATAAGAACATAGGAATATCGCCTTTAAAGCTATTTTCTTCTATGTTTATTGTGGACTGTATTTTAACAATTGGTTTCCTTCTGGTATTTAAGGAATTTACATAAAAAGAATTTTTAAAATTGATATTTGAATTAGACAATGTAGAACTTTACTTTAAGAAAAAACGTATTTTAAATGGCATCTACCTAAAGGCTGAAACTGGAAAAGTGACAGCGATTTTAGGCAGAAATGGCTGTGGTAAAAGCAGTTTACTCAATATTGCTTTCGGGAATTTAAAACCGAAGTATATGTTGATTCGACTCAATAATAAGCCACTCTTAAAACCACTTTACAGTACTGGATTTGCTAAGTATCTACCACAATATAATTTTATTCCTGCAGGAATGAAGTTATCTCGTGTGTTCAAGCTATTTGATATAGATTGGAGGCAGTTTGTTGAACATTTTAAGGTCTTTGCTAACTATGAAAATTCAAAATTTAAACTACTTTCTGGTGGTGAAAGACGCTTAGTTGAAACCTATATTATTTTAAAAAGTAAAAGTGAGATTGTAATTTTAGACGAACCATTCTCGCATTTGTCTCCACTTCATATCGAAAGTATTAAGCAATTAATATCTGATGAAAAGAAACACAAAGCGATAATTATTTCCGACCATATGTATCAACATATTATCGATAGTTCTGATACTATTTATTTATTACAGAACGGGACCACAAAAAAGATTGAGAAATTAACTGAACTTGAAGATTACAACTATTTGAGTAAAGGTCGTCTTTGATGTTTTCTGACAAAGTCGCAGAGGTCAAATACTAAAACGTTTTAATACTCAAACGTTCCGTACTCACTTGTTATAGTTAATTTTTTTGTTTCTGAAGCTTCCACTCTACCAACAATTTTAGCATCGACATTAAATGATTTTGAAATCGCCATGATATCATCGGCGACTTCTGGCTTTACATACAATTCCATTCTATGTCCACAATTGAAGACTTGATACATTTCTTTCCAGTCCGTTTGAGACTGTTCTTGTATCAATTTAAATAATGGTGGAATTGTAAACATATTATCTTTTACAATATGAAGCTGATCTATAAAATGAAGAATCTTAGTTTGTGCTCCACCACTACAATGCACCATACCGTGAATTGAATCGCTTTTGTATTTATTAAGAATCGCTTTTATAATTGGTGCGTATGTTCTGGTTGGCGACAACACTAATTTACCAGCATCAATAGGAGAATCTTCAATACTATCTGTCAATTTTGTTTGCCCAGAATACACTAAATCTTCTGGAACTGCTGCGTCAAAACTTTCAGGATATTTTTCAGCTAGGTATTTAGAAAACACATCGTGTCTTGCTGACGTTAAACCATTGCTTCCCATGCCACCATTGTACTCGGTTTCGTAAGATGCCTGACCAAATGACTCTAAACCAACAATAACATCTCCAGCTGTAATATTAGCATTATCAATAACATCACTTCGTTTTATGCGCGCTGTCACAGTAGAATCTACAATGATAGTTCTCACTAAATCACCAACATCTGCTGTTTCGCCTCCTGTAGAATGTATAGTAACTCCAAATGATTTTAAATCTTCAATTAATTCTTCAGTACCATTTATGATAGCAGAAATGACATCTCCTGAAATTAGATTTTTATTTCTACCTATTGTTGAAGATAACATAATGTTATCTGTGGCTCCAACACATAATAAATCATCAATATTCATAATTAGTGCATCTTGAGCTATGCCTTTCCAAACCGAAATATCACCTGTTTCTTTCCAATACATATAAGCCAATGACGATTTTGTACCAGCACCATCCGCATGCATTATTAAACAATAATCATCATCATTAGTTAAATAATCTGGAACTATTTTACAAAAAGCTTGAGGAAATAAGCCTTTGTCAATGTTTTTTATGGCATTATGGACATCTTCTTTAGAAGCTGAAACACCACGTTGTGCATATCTTTTGCTAACCGAATTACTCATTGAGGATTGTTAAGATTTGTTTTACAAAAGTAAGAATTGCATCCCATTATTTCACTAAATTCGATTGAATTACAGTATCAATCTTACTTAATCGCTTTTGCTTCTTCTTTTTCCCACCAAAGTAAAGGTTTACACCAAATCCAATTCTAAAGAATGTAGCGTCAGTTTCATTAGCAATTAAAGCATACGAAAACATATAATTATACTCTCCAAAGAACTTAAGGTCCAAACCGTTCGCAATAATGTACTCGATACCCAAAACCCCTTGTGCTTTGGTTGATGTGGTTTCGAAATAATTTGAAGCATTATAGCAGTAACCCGCTTGGATAAATGGTGAGAATTTTCTGTATGGACTAAAAGGTATTCTAGATTTAAATCAAAAGACATAAAGCCTTCGTTAGAAACATCTTTGAACGCGACATTATACTTATTGTAAGTTAGATATAAATTTAGATGATCCGTGAGATGACGCTTATATCCTATTTTAAAATAAATTCCAAATTCTGGATTTGGTATATCACCGTTTATGATGGACATTCCAATCGCGACATCTATCGCATTTGTTCCGCGATAATCGAAAAACGCCAACCTGTTGAACCTTTTTTTGTTGTCTTCAGAATTTGTCTCTTGCGCGCAAATAAAATTCAGACTAAAAACAACTAATAACACACCTATGGTAAGATGTATAGATTTGGTAATCATATAACCTTTATTGGAAGATAAGTTTATTCATTAAAGATTACTGAGGAGTGAAATATAGAAAACTATTAATGGAATCATAGCTCCATCAAATAATTAATAGAAACAAAAAAAGATAAAACCGAAGCATCGATTTTATCTTTTTATCTAAATGGTATTTAATACCTTATAGTTTGATCTTAAACTTTTTAAGATTCTGCCTGTAGCTTTGACTGAATATTTACAACATCATCCTTAGAAACATTATTCAAATCTTCTGAATTGTCCTGTGAAAGAATTAGAGTTGCACCTACAAGAATCGCTACACTAAGTAGTAACTTCTTCATTTTATACAAATATTGATTAATAGCCCTACAAAGATACGAACTAAACCTATTTCAAAAATGACTAATTCCACTTTTTTAACACGAAAGCACTGCCTTTTCGACAACTAGTTTGATGTCATCGATAAACGACATAAAATGCAAAGATGAACTGCATTTATATACGTATAAGTACCCATATTGGGATATACAAAACAGGCTCTAAAGCCTGTTTTGTTTAAGCTTTATTTGTTATTTGGTAAACAATAACTCTCTATATTTGGTCAATGGCCACAACTCATCGTCAATCATCAGCTCTAACTTATCGCAATGGTATCTTATGTCTTCAAACAAGGGTTTTACTTTAGTACAATAACCATTAGCCTTCTTTTCTATATCGACATTCTTATTTAAAGATTTTCTGGCTTCAGTCATTTTTGTAACTAATGAATTTATAGCTTCAATATGGTGAGAAATTTGCTCAATAAGCGATAATTGCTCTTTTGCCAAGGTTTTAAACTTATCACCATATATAGTTTTTAACCCAGTGACATTTTCTATTAGTATATTTTGATAGCGAACGGCTGTTGGCACGACATGATTCCTTGCGAGGTCACCAATAACGCGACTTTCAATTTGAATATGAAGACTATACTCTTCCATTTCGATTTCGTAACGCGCTTCAGACTCTATTTTATTCATAACTCCTAAGCTTTCAAAAAGCGCAATAGAAGATTTTGAAATCTTAACCTTTAGTGCTTCAGGAGTTGTTTTATTATTACTTAAGCCACGTTTCTTAGCTTCTTTTTCCCATTCCTCACTATAACCATTGCCTTCAAAAAGAATCGCTTTAGACGTTTTAATATATTCTCGTAATACATTAAAAATAGCATCATCTTTTTTCATTGTCTTTTTTTCAATCAAAGTATCTACTTCAATTTTAAAATCTATTAACTGCTTAGCTACAATCGTATTTAAAACCGTCATCGGATTAGCGCAATTAGCAGTAGAACCGACGGCTCTAAATTCAAATTTATTTCCAGTAAAGGCAAAAGGAGATGTTCTATTTCTATCTGTGTTGTCCAATATAACTTCAGGAATTTTACCAACGACATTCAACTTTAAATCGGTTTTCTCTTGAGGTGATAATTTCCCCTTTGTAACCGTCTCAAGCTCCTTTAACACCTTGGTTAACTGCGCGCCAATAAAAACAGAAATGATTGCTGGTGGTGCTTCATTAGCACCCAAACGGTGATCATTACTTGCCGAGGCTATGGCCGATCTCAATAACTCTTCATAAGTCTGAACTGCTTTTATAGTATTAATAAAGAAGGTTAAAAATTGAAGATTACTCATAGGTGTCTTACCTGGTGACAATAGATTGACTCCCGTATCTGTGCTTAAACTCCAGTTATTATGTTTCCCTGATCCATTAACACCTGCAAATGGTTTTTCGTGCATAAGCACTTTGAAATTATGGCGTTTTGCAATCTTTTGCATCACATCCATAAGCAATGCGTTGTGATCCACAGCCAAATTAGCTTCTTCATATATAGGAGCGAGTTCAAATTGGTTAGGTGCAACCTCATTATGTCTTGTTTTTACAGGAATACCTAGTAACATACATTCATTTTCTAAATCGCGCATATAAGACATCGCTCTATTAGGGATTGTCCCAAAATAATGATCGTCTAGCTGCTGACCTTTAGCCGGCGAATGCCCAAAAAGTGTACGGCCTGTTAACATTATATCTGGACGCGATGCCGCTAAAGTACTATCAATTAAAAAGTATTCTTGCTCCCAACCTAAGGACGCATTTACTTTTTTCACATTTTTATCAAAATATTTACATACTGCAACTGCTGCATTATCCACGGCGTGTAAGGCGCGCAAAAGCGGAGTTTTATAATCTAAAGCTTCACCTGTATAAGACACAAAAACTGTTGGGATACATAAGGTTGTACCATAAATAAACGCAGGTGATGTTGGATCCCAAGCTGTATAACCTCTGGCTTCAAACGTATTTCTAATACCACCATTAGGAAAACTAGACGCATCGGGCTCTTGCTGTACCAATTGATTACCTCCAAACTTTTCAATAGCGAGTCCACCTCCAATGGTTTCAAAAAAAGCATCATGTTTTTCTGCTGTTGCACCTGTTAAAGGTTGAAACCAATGCGTATAATGAGTTGCTCCTTTTGAAATAGCCCATTCTTTCATTCCTGTAGAAATATGATCAGCGATTAAACGATCAATCTTAATACCTTTATCTATAGCTTCCATAATACTAGTTAAAGCCGCTTTAGTTAAATATTGGCGCATAGCCGTCTCATTGAACACATTAGCCCCAAAAATTTCAGAACGTCGCTTGACCTCTTTAACCTTTAGAGGCTTTCTTTTTAATGATTTTTTTATAGCGTAAAATCTAAGTGTTGACATATTGATAATATTTTAGGTCAAAAATACACAATCTTTAAAATCTACCCTAATACCCATCAAAAAATAGGGTTATCAACAATTATTTATAACATTTCATCTAAAAGACCCTATTTTTTTTGACCAAAAGAAAAAAAACACAATCTTTGTAACGAGAATTTATTAAAACACAATACTATGAGTAAATCTAAATTAGAGTATATATGGCTTGATGGTCATAAACCGACTCAAAACATGAGAAGTAAAACTAAAGTCGTAGAAGATTTTAGCGGCAAATTAGAAGATTGTGAAATTTGGTCTTTTGATGGATCATCAACAGAACAAGCCTCAGGCGGTGCGTCTGATTGTTTATTAAAACCAGTTGCTATATATCCAGATCCTGTGAGAAGGAATGGTTTTTTAATAATGGCAGAAGTTTTAAGTGCAGACGGAACACCTCATTCATCTAATGCAAGAGCTGCTATAGATGATGATAATGACGATTTTTGGTTCGGTTTTGAACAAGAATACTTTTTAATGGACACTAAAACAGATTTACCTTTAGGTTTTCCTAGAGGAGGTTTTCCTGGACCACAAGGAAAATATTACTGTTCTGTTGGTGGACGCTACACTTGGGGAAGAGATCTTGTTGAAGAACATGCCGACTTATGTATTGATGCAGGATTAAATTTTGAAGGTATTAACCAAGAGGTTGCGCCTGGTCAATGGGAATTTCAATTATTTGCTCAAGGAGCAAAAAAAGCTGGAGATGAAATCTGGATAGCACGTTATTTACTAGATCGTTTAACAGAAAAGCATGGCTACTATATTGAATACCATCCAAAACCAATAAAAGGAGATTGGAATGGTTCTGGCATGCATGCTAACTTCTCAAATACTTTGTTAAGAACTTGTGGTTCTAAAGAAACTTACGAAAAAGTATGTGAAGCATTTAGACCTGTTACTGAAGAACATATGGATGTTTACGGTGAGTATAATGATGAGCGTTTAACTGGTTTACACGAAACTGCTCATGTTTCTGACTTCTCCTATGGAGTTTCGGATAGAGGAGCTTCAATTCGTATTCCGATTATCACAGTAGAAAAAGGCTGGAAAGGATGGTTAGAAGATAGACGACCAGCTTCTAATGGTGATCCATACAAAATTGCTGGTAGAATTATTAAAACTGTAAACAGTGCTAATATTACAGCATAAGTAATTTTAGAAATTAAATATATAAAGCTTGTAGTTAGATAACTACAAGCTTTTTATTTAAGCGTTAAATATATAAAGAAGATATAAGCTCCAAATAATACCATGCCTTTAAGACGTCCTATCTCAAAACGTTTTGGTATAAGCATTAACGGAATTAATATCGCAGCAAAGCCAATCATCCAAAAGATATTGGTAGATAATATTTGCGGAGTATCTGGATTAACAACGATAGGTTTTACCATAGCTGTTAAACCTAAAACTGAAGCTATATTAAAGATATTAGAACCTATTAGGTTTCCTAACGAAATTGCTTTTTCTTTCTTAAGCGCAGCAATAACTGAAGCAGCTAACTCAGGTACACTTGTACCAATTGCGATTACAGTGACAGAAATTGCGTAGTCACTAATTCCGACAGCTGTTGCCAATTGTTTTGCGCCTTCTACTAACCAAAGGGACCCAAAATACAATCCGGCTGCACCAATTAAAAGCCACATAAAAATTTTGAAATCAGAAACTGTTGCAAGCGCATCATCAACCTCTTCTAAATTTGCTTTTGTAGATTTTCTAGAACTTCTTATTAGTATGACTAAAAATAAGACTAACCCAATAAATAGTATCAGTCCTTCTAAAGCTGTCAGTACTCCGTCGTTCTTTAAAAAATAATACAAGACAAATGATGCCAACATCATCATTGGCCAATTGAGTTTGTAAAAATCTCTATCTACAGCCAAAGGAGAAATTATGGCTGTAATTCCTAGAACTAAGCCAATATTAGCAATATTAGAACCAATAACGTTACCTAAAGCAATATCAGAAATACCATCTAAAGCGGCTTGTAAACTCACTAGTAATTCTGGAGCAGAGGTTGCAAAAGAAACAACCGTCATACCTATAACCAACTTAGAAATTTTAAGCCTAAACGATAGACCTACTGAAGCTCTCACTAAAAAATCACCTCCAACAACCAACAACGCTAAACCAACTATAACAAGAAATACACTCATTTATTTTTAATCTCTGTTTTATTAAAGTCGCGAAGATAACATTTCATTTTTATAGAAACTAAAATGTATAAAAGCCAAACTAAAATTTTTAGTTTGGCTTTTATAATTCAAAATATATAAATCTTACTTTATTATTATCTTCTTTACAACTGCGCGATTATCACTCATCAGCTTCAACATATATAATCCTGAAGCTAAGTCTAAATCAATATAATCCTCAACAGAGTTATAACGCTTTAAAAGTTTGCCTTCAATAGAGAAAACTTCGATTTCAGTATCATTAATTAAACCAGATAAATAAACCCTTCCTGTTGTAGGATTCGGATAAATTGAAACATTAAATAGTTCATTCTCACTAATACTTAAAGATTGATCCCAAGCATCTCCAACATTTGTTCCCCAAATATATTCTATCATATCTGGCTGATCTATAAACGGATTTCTATTTTTTTGCCAGTTGTAAACAATGTTATTTCTATTCATTTCAAAATCGTCTGGCGGATCATTTCTATGCCAATCTAATAGCGTTGCTAAATCACCAAACATACCGACATTGCCGTTAGGATAGCCATTTACAATTTCTAATCCATTATAACGTACAGCCATATAAAACACACTTCGTGCAACATCTCCTTTAAATTTCCCTAAAGTACCTGTTGGCCCATTGTATTCCCCATAAAACTTATTATTTCTGGTACTGTTCTCAGGGCCATCTGCTGCTCTTAATGCATGTGCATCAGAATTTCCGTGACGTAAAGAATCTGCTTTGGTTGTCCAATACACTTCAATACCATCTGAAATTTCATCTTCTTCAATACTAAAAAATCCTCCTCGAGATCTTGGGAATGTATGTTCTCTATTCCATTTTCCAGTATTAAGTGAACTCGTTTGAAAATCTAACTTAGGTCTGCCTTGTTCCAAATAAACTAACCATACTTGGTTACTATTTTCTGGATTTTGATCTGCCTTTTTTAAAATATCAATAACATCTGTATATGTTTGTGCTCTAACAATTGTAGGATCTGCAACTATATCTTGCATGGCTTGTCTTAATGCTATATCAGCTAAACCATCTAAACTATCGTAATAGCTTACTGGTTGTGTACTAGAAACGACTCCAAAAGTCGGATTTATTGGCGTTCCCCATGCTGCAACTGTAAAATCATTGTCTACTACCCTAATCTCAACAGCACCATTAGATGCAACAATTGGTTCTACTAAATCTAAAAACCTGATTTTTAAAACCTCATCACCTTCATCAGTAGAATCATCAACTAAAGTAATTGTTGAAGTCGTTATATTTTGACCAGATGGAATTGTAAGACTTGTGTTGCCTGTAAAATCATTAGAATCAAATTCATAGTTATCTAAACTTATAGTAAAATTTAAATCTGAAGTAACATTGGTTTCAGCTGTAAACGTAATATCAAAAGTAGAACCTTCATCATACTGCACTTGCACTACTGAAATTGCAACAGGATTTATATCAATCCCAGAACCATCATTTTCTCGTCTAGGTGTAGGTGTTTGAGCATCGAACGTTACATTATTGGCACCATCAACATAACGTTGAATCGATTTAGGATTCGCATTTGTACCGTTATCATTATATTGAGTAGTTTGCCCTAATTTAGTTAATAAACCTGCGGCATCAGAATCGTTAGTACCATAAACCATGGCATCTATTAAATTGGTCTGGGTTGCCAAAGTCTCTTCTGGAAAATCACTTATTGAAGCCTGGTAAATACCTACGGCATCTGGACCATTCTGTATTACATTCTGTGACATTAATGATTGTGGGAAAGGTGAAACATTCGCACTACCAACAACTAACAAACCATTGTTATCGGTTGTTAAACCATTTAGATTATATGCAAAATAACTTCGGTCTCCACCACTACTAGATCCATTGAAAAACACTAATATGTATCCATTTGTAGAAAAATTTGGTGTTTGAGATTTTAATTCTATAAACTCTTTAGTATCTATGCTAGGAGTATCAGCATCTAATTCGTTAATCACTAAAACCTGTGTCCAGCCAAAAATAGAAACAAATGCAAATAAGATGAATAGTATTCTTCTCATATCTTTTTTTTACAAAGATAAACTTAATCTGTTGCTAAATGTTAACTCTAAATTAATTACAAAAAAAATCCCAAATAAAACATGACATTTATCAGGATTCTAATCCAAAAAAATGATGAAACCATGAATACTCAAGGTTTTAATGACGAAAAGCCTCTACAAACTTAATTATAAGCACAAAAAGTCCCTTGAAACATAATAAATTGTAATCATGTAGCTATTTTATGATTACATATATAAACCATAATGAAGATAAGTCACATATTTCTAAAACTGATACTCTCTTTTTACTTATAAATATAAATTCAAATTCATCGATTTATATAAAAACGTTTGGAGAATTATTCATCGTTGATATATATTGAAAACTCAATCAAACAAACATAGTATTTTATTAACCTCTAAAACCCAAAATTATGATGACATTAGCAAAATTGATTATTGATATTATATTTTCAATATTTTAATTAGAAAACAACCAATCAAAAAAAAAAGCAAACTTAGTTCTAGAATAAGTTTCACTATTTTTGTCACCAAGTGACATTAGGCAAAAGTTTAAATGGCCTTTCACAACTAAGCAAATAAATGAAGAATTCTATCTTTAAAACTTTAGCCAAACTCAATAAAGCCATATTACCTTCTTACAGCAAAAAACAATTAGACCTTAGCAAAGCTTCAAAACTTCAGCTTGCTATAATAGGTTGGCGTGTTTATGTTACCAAGAATGCTCTTTAATAAAAGAGACTTTGTTATACAATCAATAGCAGAGAATATAGCTTTAAGGATTATAAGACATCTTGTCAAATTCCCTTTTTAAATAATTACAACAGAAGAAGGCTCAAGCTAGCTTGTAGGAAGGTGAAAAAGTTGAGCTTTAAAGGATTGCTTCGCATCCAGTAAAGCGCCGTTTTGAAAATACTACAAACAAAAAAACGCTCAAGCTAGCTTGGCGTTTTTTCTTATTGTAATATTTATTCGTGACCTCGACTGGATTCAAACCAGTAACCTCTTGAGCCGTAATCAAGTGCGCTATTCAGTTGCGCCACGAGGCCTTTTTAAGTGGTTGCAAATATAATACATTTATTAAAAAACAACCAAAGTATTTATTTCAAAATTGAAATTGTATTTTTGAAGTATGATTTCTAAAGAATTACTTCAACCTTTTAACTACTTATTTGATTCAGAAATTCTTGATAGTATCTCTGATATTGCGTTTCTTAAGACTTATAAAAGACACGATATTATTATTGATATTGGTCAAGATCTAAATTTCATTCCGCTCTTAATCAACGGAAACATAAAGGTACTAAGAGAAGACACTAATGGCGATGAGCTTCTACTTTACGTTCTAGAAACTGGAGATACTTGTGCTATGTCATTAACCTGCTGTATGGCAAAATCTGTAAGTAAAATAAGAGCAATCGCAGACGAAGATGCAACCGTAATAATGATTCCGATTGCAAACATGAAATTATGGTTTAACACCAACGAAAGCTGGCGAAATTTCATTATACAAAGCTATCAAGTTCGTTTTGATGAAATGTTAGAGACCATAGATACGCTTGCTTTTATGAAAATGGATGAGCGCTTATTTAAATATCTTACAGACCATGTTAAACTAACTGCTTCAACAACATTAGAAATAACTCATCAAGAAATAGCTGAAGATTTACACACCTCTAGAGTAGTAATATCTAGACTATTAAAACAACTTGAAAACGAACATAAAATTGAACTTGGCAGAAATAGGATCTCTGTTTTAGAGTTTTAGTAACTTTTATGACCCAAACTATTGTGTATAATTCTATTTTTGCATCAAATTAAATCTATGGAATACATTTTACAACCATGGCCTTGGTATGTTTCTGGGCCTTGCATTGCAATCGTAATGTTTGTATTACTCTATTTTGGTAGAACTTTCGGAATGTCATCTACCCTTAGAACATTATGCGCGATTGGTGGAGCAGGCAAACACGTTGAATTCTTTAAGATCGACTGGAAAAGTCAGAGATGGAATCTCATTGTTTTACTTGGTGCTGTATTAGGTGGTTTTATTGCTCATCATTATTTATCTAATCCTATCAATATAGACCTGAGCGAAGACACAGTAAAAGATTTAGCTATTCTTGGTTTTAATAATGCTGGTCAAAGTCTTTTACCTCCAGAACTTTTTAGTTTGGATGCAGTATTCAGTATTAAGGGAATTATAATTTTACTTACTGGCGGCTTTTTAGTTGGCTTCGGCACTCGTTATGCAGGCGGTTGCACTTCTGGTCATGCCATTACAGGTTTAAGTAGTTTACAATTACCTTCTCTAATTGCGGTGATTGGTTTTTTTCTAGGAGGTTTAGTAATGATTCATTTTATATATCCAATATTATTTTAAGATGGGAAAATATATAAAGTTCTTTTTAGTCGGTATTTTCTTCGGAATCGTTTTGGTGAAATCTGAAGCCGTGTCTTGGTATCGTATTTTCGAAATGTTTAAGTTTCAATCCTTCCATATGTATGGTATTATTGGCTCAGCTGTCGGGACTGGCATTATTCTATTGTTACTCTCTAATCAATTAAAATTAAAAAATATTATAGGAAATCAAATAAGAGTTCCTCTTAAGGAAAGAGGTTTGGTTCGCTACATTTTTGGCGGAACCCTATTTGGTTTAGGATGGGCACTTTGCGGAGCTTGCCCAGGACCTATGTATATTTTGGTTGGTACAGGTGCATTTACAATTCTCATTGTTATAGCAGCGGCATTATTAGGCACCTATGCGTATGGTGTATTAAAAAACAAACTCCCTCACTAAATGGATATTATTGAAATTTTAGGGTATTTTGGTGCTTTAATTGTTGGGCTTGTTTTAGGCCTAATAGGTGGTGGAGGCTCTATATTAACTGTCCCAATCTTGGTGTACTTTTTAGGATTTAGCCCTATTGCTGCTACAGCCTACTCACTCTTTGTTGTAGGCAGTACTGCATTTGTAGGTACTTTAAGGAACATTAGAAAAAACACAATAGACTTTAAAACTGCTATAATATTTGCAATTCCTTCAATAATTACAGTATTTATGGTTAGGAGTTTAGTAATTCCTAACCTACCAGAGGTTATATTTTCTATAGGTAGTTTTAAACTTACCAATTCACTCTTTATAATGCTATTATTTGCGTTTGTTATGCTTTTAGCAGGTTGGTCTTTGATTCAATCCAAAGAAATTAATAGTGATAGTGCAATTAAAAAATTTGATAAAATGCACTATTTCGCAATTGGCACACAAGCAATTGGCATTGGTGTTTTGGCAGGATTAGTTGGTGCTGGTGGCGGATTTCTAATTGTTCCAGCATTAGTATTACTCGTAAAACTCCCTATAAAAAAGGCAATTAGCACATCGTTATTTATTATTGCTATTCAATCATTAATAGGATTCTTAGGTGATTTAAAAACGTTAATTATAGATTGGAATTTTATCCTTACGTTTACCGTTATCTCAATTTTTGGAATTTTTATTGGGTTGACACTTTCTAAAAAAATTAGTGCCGAAAGTTTAAAAAAAGGATTCGGGTATTTTACAATAATAATGGCAATTTTTATATTATATAAAGAGCTCTTTTAAAGCTTTGTGATAAATATTGCATTTCAAAAAATGAAGTTTTGTAAATTTGCGCAATAATACTATTAAGGATGAAAATTGAACAATTATATACAGGGTGTCTCGCACAAGGTGCTTATTACATTGAATCTGAAGGTGAAGTTGCTATAATTGATCCTCTGCGTGAAATTCAACAATACATAGATAAAGCCAAAGCTAACAACTCTAAAATCAAATACATTTTAGAAACACATTTTCATGCCGATTTTGTGTCTGGTCATGTAGATTTAGCCAAAAAAACTGGTGCAACAATTGTTTTTGGACCAGGAGCTTCTACGGATTATGATATCCACTCTGCAACAGATGGAGAAGTGCTAAAAGTTGGAAAACTAACTATTAAGGTTTTACATACTCCAGGTCATACTTTAGAATCTGCAACCTTTTTATTAATAGATGAAAACGGAAAAAATCATGCAATCTTTTCTGGTGACACTTTGTTTTTAGGAGATGTCGGAAGACCAGATTTGGCAATAAAATCTGATTTAACAAAAGAAGATTTAGCAGGAATGTTATTTGATTCACTTCGTAATAAAATTATGCCTTTAGCAGATGATGTTATTGTTTACCCTGCACATGGAGCAGGTTCTGCATGTGGGAAAAACTTAAGCAAAGAAACCGTTGGTGTTTTAGGAGAACAGAAAAAAACAAATTACGCTTTAAGAGCAGATATGACTAAAACCGAATTTGTAAAAGAAGTATTAGATGGAATCGCACCACCTCCGCAGTATTTTGCAAAGAATGCCATGATGAACAAAATGGGATATGATGCGTTTGAAACGGTTTTAAAAACAGGTAATGTACCTTTAAATCCTGAAGAATTTGAAGCTTTAGCAAATCATGAATCTGCTTTGGTTTTAGATGTTAGAACTGAATCTAATTTTATTAAAGGTCATATTCCTAATTCTATTTTTATTGGCTTAAATGGTAGTTTCGCGCCTTGGGTTGGTGCCTTAATTACAGATTTAAAACAACCAATTGTTTTGGTAGTTCCTGAAGGAAAATCTGCCGAAGCAGTAACGCGATTATCTCGTGTTGGTTACGATAATACTTTAGGTTTTCTTGAAGGCGGTATGGATAAATGGATAAAAGCAGGAAAAGATATTGAAACATTAGATTCTGTCTCAGTTGAAGAATTCGCTATCAGAGCAAAAGCACAAAAGATTAATATTTTAGATGTACGTAAGGATGGCGAATATATCTCGTCTCATATAGAAGATGCTCAACATTTATCATTAGACTTTATAAATGAAAAAATGAATGAAGTAAGTAAGGACAAAACCTATTATGTACATTGTGCTGGTGGTTATCGATCTGTTATTGCAGCTTCAATCCTAAAGGCTAGAGGATTTAACAACCTTATTGATGTTGCAGGTGGATATGGTGCAATTAAAAAAACAGACTTACCAACTACAAACTTTGTTTGTCCATATCAACTTTATAAAACAAATTATTATGAAAAACAACATGAGTAAACTAGATAAAGGAGTAAGGGTCCTTATCGCTGCTGCAGTTGCGTTATTATATTATTTTAATTTTATTGAAGGCACTTTGGCATATGTATTAATGGCTGTCGCTATTATTTTATTAATAACTAGTCTTATTAATTTCTGTCCATTGTACAAAATCTTTGGAATAAGTACGTGCAAAATTAAAAATTAAACTATTTAGACCTTTCTGGTTTTAAAAACTTGAAATGTCTTTTCAAAAAAATATACAAATGCAAACTACTACTGTTCAAATACAAAACCTTAAATGCCATGGTTGTGCAAATACGATCGTGACACAATTATCTAAAATAGATGGTATTTCTGAAGTAACTGTTAATAATGAAACTGATGAAGTGAGTTTTAACTTTAATTCTGAAACTAACTTTGAATTAGCAAAAAAGAAATTATCTGTCTTAGGTTACCCAATGGATGGTGAATCAAATTCTTTACCTAAAAAAGCAAAGTCTTTTGTGAGTTGCGCTGTTGGAAGGATGAGCAAATAAATTATTTAGATTCCAATATATATTAAATAAAAAATCCTGCATAATGCAGGATTTTTTATTATACTATTTCAGCACTAAGGCCAGCTTCTAAAAGCATGGAACATCGTGGTTCTAAATCGTCATACGAGCCTGTTTTTACAGTACACTTTCCTTTGTAATGCACTAATAATGCACATTGTTCTGCTTGTTCAGGCATGTGATCGCAGGCGTATATCAATGTATCAATAACATGATCGAAGGTATTGACATCGTCGTTAAACAACACAATTTCGTTTTGTTTTAATTCCTGTTCTACTACTTGTAGCTCTTCGGAATATTTTTCTTTAGTCATCGCTTTAACTGATTTGAGAATTCTAAGTTAATTAGCACTTTGACAAGCTTGGTGAGACCCATTAGCTTGAAAACCATATACTAATTTATGAATTTTAACGATATCCACAGCCCTTTTTGTATAGTTTCCTTCAATTTTAACATGTTTTTATTACACTCAGCTTCAATTAATGGAATATCTTCTTTGTAAAAGCCACTTAAAAACAAAGTTCCATTTTCATTTAAACACTTAGAATATTCAGGTATATCTGCTAACAATATGTTTCTATTAATGTTTGCTATAATACTATCATAGTGTTTCCCTTTCAACAATGCTACATCTCCTTCATAAACAGAAATGTTATGACAATCATTGCGTTCAACATTTTCTACACTATTAAGGTAACACCAATTGTCTATGTCAATAGCATCAAGTTTTGTTGCTCCAACTTTTTCGGCTAAAATTGCTAAAACACCTGTACCACAACCCATATCTAAAACCGACTTTCCTTTAAAATCATTTTTTAAAATGTGTTGAATCATCATGTGTGTAGTTTCATGATGACCTGTACCAAAACTCATTTTGGGTTCAATAATTAAATCATATTTAGTATTAGGTTTATCATGAAATGGTGCACGAACAGTCACCAAATCATCTACAACTATTGGGTTAAAGTTCTTCTCCCATTCTTCGTTCCAATTGGTTTGTTCTATTTGGTTGAATTCATAAGTGATTTTAAACTCACCCGAACTTAAAACATGAATAGCATCAAGAATATTTTCATTCCATTCGTCTTTTTGAATGTATGCAGTAACACCTTCTTCGTTTTCAACAAAACTTTCAAAACCAGCATAACCCAATTCAGCAATTAAAATTTCTGAAGCGGGTTGAACCGGTTCTACTTTAAATTCGTAACCAATATATATTTTATCCGACATTTTTAAAATGCATCTACAATTGCAAAGAAATCTTTAGCGTTTAAAGCTGCTCCGCCAATAAGACCTCCATCTACATCTGCTTTAGAAAAAATTTCCTTTGCGTTTGCTGGCTTTACACTTCCACCATATAGAATTGAAACAGAATCTGCTACCTCATTTCCATATTTGTCTGCCAATGTTTTTCTAATAAAAGCATGCATATCTTGTGCTTGCTCAGGGCTTGCAGTTTCACCTGTACCAATTGCCCAAACTGGTTCATAAGCCAAAACTATATTTTTAAAAGCGTCTGCTCCTAAATGAAATAAAGCATTCTTTATCTGACTCTCAACAACTGCCTCTTCATTACCTGCTTTTCTATCAGCTAATTCTTCACCAAAACAGAAAATAATTTCTAATTTATTTGCTAATGCTGCATCAACTTTTTCAGCTAATAAAGCATCAGTCTCACCAAAATAAGCACGTCTTTCTGAGTGTCCTAAAATAACTATTTTCACTCCAATATCTTTTAACATATCAGCCGAAATTTCGCCTGTAAATGCTCCATTACTTGCTTGGTGCATGTTTTGTGCTGCAACTTCTAATTTAGATTTTTTAGAACGCTTTACAGCTGTTGCGAGATTTACAAAGGTAGGAGCAACAATAACTCTCGTGTTTTCTAATTCAGATTTTTTTATTGATTTTCTGATTTGTTTCACCAACTTTTTAGTGGCTTTTAAATCATTGTTCATTTTCCAGTTACCTGCTACTATATTTTTTCTCATGATAAAGTGTATTGAGTTCTTAATTAAGATTACAAAAATAAGATAAAAAGGGCATACAGAACTTCTCAAAAAGAAGGAATAATCATCGCAAACGTTGTAGACAAGCCAATACCCTTGAATCTATATCAGAATTCTGAAAGTAAACGCATTTAAACACAATAATTACGACAATTTTACACGAGGATCTAACCAAGCATAAATAATATCTACAAAAATATTGATGGTGATAAAAACTATAGCTATAACCAAAACTGCTCCCATAATTACAGGTAAGTCTAAAGTGTTTAAAGCATTTACTATTTCTTTACCTAAGCCATTCCAACCAAAAATGTATTCTACAAAAACAGCACCTGCCAACATAGAAGCAAACCAACCAGAAATAGCTGTAACCACAGGATTTAAAGCATTTTTAACAGCATGATTTTTAATCACCTGAAATTCACTCAATCCTTTTGCTCTGGCTGTTCTTATATAATCTTGGTTCATCACTTCTAGCAATGAGTTTCGCATTAATTGAATAACTACGGCAAGAGGTCTAATCCCTAAAACGATTGCTGGCAGAATTAAATTTTTCCATTTAATGGTCATTTTTTCGCCAAAATCATCTAGCTCATATAAACTACCTGTCATTTCTAAATTGGTGTATTTGTGTAATACAAAACCAAATAACCAAGCAAATAGAATTGCGCTAAAAAATGAAGGCACACTCATGCCAAGCGTACTCAGAATCTGAATGGTCTTATCTATCCAAGTATCTTTATATAATGCAGAAATAATTCCGAAGATAATACCAAGAACGATGGCAATAACAATAGCAGACACTGCTAAAACAAACGTATTTGGAATAGTTTCTCCAATAACTTGTGTTACTTTTTTTCCTTGTTTGGTAAAGGATTCTCGTAAATATGGGGTTTTGATTACTGTTGTTGTATTTCCGACAGTAAATAATTCTGTAGCAGAATATTTATTAGGTCTTAAATA
>RCNE010000727.1_pt1 | contig 18573 bp, 20 predicted proteins | sample 2041361 | NCBI WGS metagenome assembly RCNE01 (sample SAMN09708229, study PRJNA481090) | Marine sediment metagenome, whole genome shotgun sequencing project.
TTACGGCCGCAAATGATCTGTTGAGTGATCCGGAAAAGCGCAAACGCTTCGATGCCGGGGAAATTGATGCCAGCGGCCAGGAGAGACAGGAGAGACAATTCTACCACCAACATGCTGGCCAGGATGCCGGACGCCGCTATGATCCCGAAACAGACATGGGTGATTTCGGTAACGAATCTGACCTTTTTGCTGAGTTGTTCCGGCGTCGCCAGACCCGTGGCGGCAGAGACTACCGACAAGAGTTCCAAGCGCGCGGCCCCGATGTCCGCTACCACATTGAAGTCGATTTCATTGACGCTGCGCGCGGATGCAAGCCGAGCGTAACGATGCCGGACGGGAAGGGGATCGAAATCGCGATCCCCCCCGGGATCAACGATGGTCAGACCCTTCGCCTGCGCGGGAAGGGTGGACCGGGACTGGGACAGGGGCCCGCCGGCGATGCGTTTGTTACCGTCGGTGTCCGTCCCCATCCGGTATTTGTGCGGGACGGAGACAACATTGAGGTCGAACTGCCGATTACCTTCGATGAAGCCGTGCTGGGCGCCAAGGTCGAGGTTCCAACGGTAGATGGTGCCGTATCGATGACTATTCCGAAGGGCGCCTCTTCCGGACATCGCCTCCGGCTCAAAGGGAAGGGGATCGCCACGGGCAAGGGTGCGGGCGGAGATCAGTTCGTCCGCCTTAAGATCGTGCTTCCAGACAAGGTCGATGCGCAGATGGAAGACCTTGCGGCAAGCTGGCGTGATCACGCCGGTTTCGATCCACGAAAAGAACTGCGGGGGAGAACATGAGTTTCGATGAACGAACGGTTGTCGCACGCGTCAAACGCGTGAACTTGAAAGAGCTTCGGATCTGGGTGCGCGAAGGCTGGGTTCGTCCGGCGCAAAGTGACACAGGACTGGTATTCGACGAGGTGGACATCGCCCGTATCCGACTTCTATGCGATTTGAAGAAGGACATGTCGCTCCCGACAGATGCTCTTCCCGTCGTTCTGGCCCTTTTAGATCGCCTGCACCAGACCCGCCGCGAGCTTCGCGCCCTGACCGAAGCATTAGAAAAACAGCCCGAAGATGTGAGGCGGATGGTAGTGACAAAATTCCGGGACATACATGGCAATTCGAACGATGTAGGCAGTGATCGATAGGAACCCACTTGTCAGATTAAAATGTTTTGCTATAGTTGAGTTGCGGATTTGGGCTGATTTTGGAAATAGCTGCTTGGCGTATTCCCAAGCAACACAGCTAACTTTGCCTAATCCTAATCCAAATTTGGATTGGGAGAGGCAAGGCGGCCATCAGTGTTTAGTCTGATAATGCCCGCGTAAGTCGTCAACTCCCGTGCAGATATTTAGCTCGCGCCAACTAATGCAACAATCCCCCTTTAGAGGTATCACCTCTTTTTCAGGTTACATGAAATCGACATTTTGGCTACAAAGGTCATGACGCATCTTACAGAAAACCACCGTTATCCATGCCCAAAGAATCAAGTAAGGCCTATTCAGCCCCGGCGTTGGAAAAAGGGCTCGATATTATTGAGTTACTCTCAACTTTGGATGTTGGATTGAGCCAATCGGAAATTGCACGGGAACTTGGCCGATCGGTCGGCGAGATATTTCGCATGCTTATGGTGCTGCAGGCACGTGGGTACGTGGTGCAGGATCCGATCTCAGACCGATATGTGTTGACCACTTTTATCTTTGAGATAGCGAATCGGATTCCAAAGATTGGGAGGCTAACAACGTTTGCCGGCCCCGTGATGCGCAGCCTAACCAAGTCAATCAACCAGTCAGTGCATTTGGCGATTGTGAACGACGATAGCATTTTGGTCGTTGGTCAGGAAGATTCGCCAGGTAACAATACAATGGCCGTACGCCTAGGGGCTAAAATTGATTTATGGCAGGCCTCGTCGGGTCGGGTCATATTGGCCCATTTGCCAAAAGAAGAACTGTCGCGCTTCTTCCAAATAGTAGCGCTACCGCCCGGTCAGACTGAGGCCAATATTTGCGAAGAATTGCGCAAAATTCGGAATGATGGTTTTGAAGTGCGCGATAGTTTTGTGATTAAAGGCATCGTAAATATTTCTGCCCCAGTAATTGATCATTCTGGTAACGCCACTGCCGCACTTACGGTTCCGCATATTGAACGCTTTAACGACCCAATTAGTTTTGAAACATGTAAGGCAGAGCTGATTTCGACTGCCGTGGGATTGAGTAAAAGCCTTGGAGCGCCCGACCTTAGCTAAGGTCAAGCGGTGTGGCGGGGACCTTCATACTGTCAAAACATGCCTCTACCAATGCCATGGTTTGATAGGCGTCTTCAACGGACGCAAATAGCGCATCATCCTCGCCGGAGTCAAATCGCTGAACATTACGCATCGTGCCCATGAAACTGTCGATAAACCAACTCCCATCGAGGGGGATTTGCCCCCATTCCCCACCGTTTTTGCAATACCAAAGCTCGTCAGCTTCCCCATTGGGATAGTCAAAGCAAACGCCGAGCTTGACCATCATTACCCCTTCGGTGCCTTCAATACGGAACCAAGCGGATTGGAATTTGCGCCCTGCCTGGTGATTGTGGTTGATCGTCATGATGCCGCGCAACGTGTTCCCATAATCAAGGATAACCGAGGTGCGGGTTTGGGCGAAATCAGCGGCGCGTGGGTCGCGCATGGATCGCGCAAAAACTCCCTTGGGATTGCCAGCCAAAGCACGGATCGTATCGAGGTAATGGATGGAATGCACCGCGATTTCGACTCGTTCCATTGGGATCAGGAACGGGAACAGGGTCCATGGCGTGAAGATATTGAGGTGAACCTCGATATCTAATAATTCGCCGATCATGCCATTGGCGATCGCGTCGCGGGCTGCCATCATCATCGGTGAAAAACGTAGCTGAAAATTGACTGCGGCTTTTAGTTTCTTGGTCCGACAAATCTGCCGGATCTCCCGCGCTTGCTCGAGATCGGCCCCCATTGGCTTTTGGATCAACACGGCTGCGTTATCAGGCATTTGGCTAAGGATTGGAGTAATCACATGGGGTGGGACGGCAATGTCATAAACAACATCAGTGCCACAGGCTGCGACCGCTGCTGCAACATCTGCGTACACATTGGGGATGTTGTTATCTTTGGACAAATCGCGCGCGCGCGTGGCGTCCAGATCCGTGACTCCTTTTACAGTGAGGCCAGCCTTGTCATAGGCGGGCAAATGCGCGTCGCGGACAATGCCACCAGCACCGATGATGACAATTTCTTTTGGGGACGTAGGTGCAGGCCAGTTTTGGTGCAGATCATGCGTCATCTGGATTATCCTTCATCTCAACAAGCAGAATATGTTCGCAATACATAACTGTTTTGTCATCTTGGTTTTTTGTCTCGGTGATTTCGGTGACCTGTCCGAAACCCGCGCGCCTTGGATCCGGTTTGGTTGTGCCGATGGTCACGACCGTATGGATTGTGTCACCAATATGGACAGGGGTGGGAAAGCGCAAACGCTCATAACCATAGGTGAAAGCACGTGGATTTATCTGTGTAGCGGTCAGCCCCACGCCTATTGCAAATGTCATTGTACCGTGGGCTATGCGCTGCCCAAATGGCTGCGTTTTGCAAAATTCGGCATCCATATGATGCGGAAAAAAATCTCCGGTATGGCCTGCGTGCACAACAAAATCTGTTTCAGTGATGGTTCGCCCGGTTGTCACGCGCTTTTCATCTGGGATGTAATCCTCAAAAAACTGTTCTCTTTCCACGTCTTCTGCTCCTGCACCAAACTGCGTAATTTCAGATATACAAAAATATTTGACATGTGAAAACCTAAAATGTTAGCACTCAGGCAAGATGAGTAGTCTGGGGAGGACAATCGTGGCTGAGATTGGTGTGCATGCACGTGGACTACCAGGGTTGCCTGATGACCACGCACAAATTCCTGTCTGGAACGCAGAGAACTGGTTTTTCGAGGATTTTGAGGTCGGAGATAAGATCCGCTCGATCCGGCGCACCATTTCTGAGGGCGAATCGATGCTGTTCAACAGCTTGGTGATGGATCACCATCCCTATGTCTCTGACCATGAATTTGCTACTGATGAGGGTGTCTTTGGTAAACGGCTGGTCGCAGGTGCAATGGTGTTTTCCTATGGGTTGGGACTGGCGGCAACGAACTGCCTCAATTCCTTTTCATACGGGTATGATCGGCTGCGGTTCATCAAGCCAGTATTCATTGGCGACACGATTTACACCATTCGTGACAACCTTGCCAAAGAACCAAAGAGCGAAAAGATGGGCAAAGTTCGCGTGAGCTATTCCGTCTATAAAGGCGAAGGCGAATTGGTGCTTTATTGTGAGCATCTGATGACCGCGCTTTACCGTGACCCCGCCAATGCTGAGGTGCCCGTTCGTGACTGATAAAATTGTCCTGCGTGGTATGACTTGGGACCACAGCCGCGGTGTTGACCCAATGATCGCGACCTCGGCGCAATATGCTCAGCAACATCCCAATGTGACGATCACGTGGGAAAAACGCTCATTGCAGGCCTTTGCTGACCGCCCAATTGGTGAAATGGCAGCAGCCTATGACCTGATGGTCATTGATCATCCGCATGTAGGAGAGGTTGCGGATAGTGGTCAGCTTGTTGCGTTTGATACGCTGGGGCGCGATGTAGAGTTGGCGGCCCTGACGGAGCAATCCGTCGGCGCCTCGCATTCATCCTACAATTTTAACGGCCACCAATGGGGGCTTGCCATTGATGCGGCCACGCCGGTGGCGTCTTTTCGCGCGGATCTGTTGGAACAGGCACCGAGGTGCTGGAGCGAGGTTATCGCGCTTGCCCGTGAGGGCAAGGTCGCCTTTGCGCTGATCCCGATCAACACGTTGATGACCTTCTTTGGCTTGGCACGAAACCAGAGTATGGATATCGCCGTCGATCCTGATCGCCTGATGGCGCGCGATGAAGCCACTCAGGTTCTGGAAATGCTTGCTGAGATTTCAACACTGGTTGACCCGCGCTGCTTGACGCTTGATCCGATTGGCGTGTTGGAATGGATGGGTCGCACGGCGGATGCGCCCGCCTATTGCCCATTTGGCTATGGCTATACCAATTACAGCCGCGATGGTTATTGCCGCTTTCCGATCACCTTTGCGGATGCTCCCGGCGTTGGTGACAACGGCCCGCGCGGCACGGTCATCGGTGGTACAGGCATCGCTATTTCCAGCCAGTGCAAAAACATTGCTGTGGCTGCTGATTATGCTTTCTGGATTGCGGGTGCAGAGTGTCAAACTGGCCTATTCTTTGAAAGTGGTGGCCAGCCGGGCAACGCGGTGGCGTGGGAAGATCCCGCCGCCAACGCCGCTAGTCGCAATTTCTTCCGCAATACCCGCGAGACGCTGGAAACCTCATGGGTGCGCCCGCGCTATGACGGGTATATGGGCTTTCAAGAGTCTGGAGGCGATATTCTGCACGCTTGCTTGAGCGGCGAAATAGGGATCGCAGCAACGCTCGACAGTCTTGATACCGCCTATCGCGAGAGCCGCGCATGAAGACCTTGCCCCAAGATGAACGCCCGTTGAACGGCTTGACGGTTGTGGATTTTAGTCAGTTCCTGTCTGGCCCGCTGTGCGGGTTGAAACTGGCGGATTTGGGTGCGCGGGTGATCAAGGTTGAGCGCCCTAGCGTGGGCGATCTGTGTCGCAATCTTTACATTTCGGATACCGATATTGATGGGGATAATTCCCTGTTTCACGCCATCAACCGCAATAAAGAGAGCGTGACAGCCGATCTGCGAAACGAAGATGATTGCGCGGCACTGCGTGCGCTGATTGCCACAGCGGATGTTGTAATCCAAAATTTTCGCCCCGGTGTGATTGAACGTCAGGGGTTTGGCTATGAGGCTGTGCGTGAAATTAATCCGCGCATTATATACGGCAGCATTTCAGGTTATGGCGAAGAGGGGCCGTGGAAAGATTTGCCAGGGCAGGATCTGTTGGCACAGGCGCGCTCTGGGCTGCTGTGGCTCACCGGAGAGGCCGAAGACGCGCCGATGCCGATGGGTCTTGCGGTTGCGGATATGCTGGCAGGAAACGTACTGGCGCAGGGCATTCTGGCCGCGCTTGTGGGCCGTGGGATTCATGGCAAGGGCGCGTTGGTACAGACCAGCCTTTTTGAAGCCATGGCGGATTTTCAATTTGAGGTGCTTTCTACCCATCTCAATGATGGCGGCCGCCTGCCGCAGCGCAGTGAAGTGAATGGCGCACATGCTTATCTGGGCGCACCTTACGGTGTCTATGAAACAGCGGATGGATTTTTGGCGCTGGCGATGACGCCGTCACTTAAAGTATTGGCCGATTTGCTAAATATTGTGGGGCTTGAGAAATATTACGATGATCCCATGGCGATGATGACCTATCGGGATGCGATTAAATCTATCCTCGCAGCACAGCTTAAGACCGCATCAACAGCCGATTGGCTTGCTGTTTTGCAACCTGCGGATATTTGGTGCTCAGAAGTACTAAGTTGGCCAGAGATGCGCGCGACCGAGGCCTATCAACTTCTCGATCTTGAACAGACGATCACGCGCAACGGGTCCGTGCAGCTGGAAATGCTGCGCGCGCCCATCCGCTATAACGGTGCGACGTTAAAGTCAGATGTCGCCGCCCCCGAACTTGGCCAGGATACACAACGTATTCTGGCACCGCTACGCCCGCAATCTGCGGCGTTATAATCGACCAATCCTAGGGAGGAATACGATGACACTTAAGACACTTCTTGCCGCGACGGCGTTGACCGGGCTGACGGCAACGTTTGGCCTGGCACAAGACATGACAGATTACGGCCATTTCGACGACTACACTCTGCGCGTCAAGCTCATCGGTGGCGCTCAGTATGAGCCGCTGTATGCACGCATCGCTGAATGGGAAGCTGCAACAGGAGCTACTGTTGATGTGCTGTCGCGCAAGAACCACTTTGAACTTGATCGCGAGATCAAACAGGATATCGCGGCAGGAACACTGGATTGGTGCGTGGGTTCGAACCACACCAGCTTTGCGCCGCAATATGGTAACATCTACACCGACCTGAACGGGCTGATTGACGAAGGCGTTCTGGCCGAATTCCAAGAACTTGCATTGCAGAACTCAACCGTTGAAGGCCGCCTTGTGCAGCTGCCGCGGCATTCTGACATCTCGAATCTTTATTACCTCAAGTCACTTTATGAAGATGCGGACAATCAGGCCGCGTTTAAAACAGAGTACGGCTATGACCTGATGCCGCCTGAAACATGGGACCAGTTCAAAGATCAGGCGATTTTCTTTGCGGATGCACCAACATTCTACGGCACGCAATTTGTTGGCAAAGATGAAGCGATCACGGGCCGTTTCTATGAGCTTTTGGTTGCCAATGGTGGTCAGTTGTTTGATGAAGACTGGAACCCGACCTTTAACTCAGAAGCGGGTGTTGAGGCCGTCAACTGGTTCAAGGATCTTTATGAAGCGAAGGCTGTACCGGCAGGTTCGTTGAACTATCTGTGGGATGACACCGGGCTTGGCTTTGCCTCTGGGACAGTAGCGCTGAACCTTGATTGGGCGGGTTGGGCATCGTTCTTTAACGATCCAGAAAACTCGAAAATCGCAGGCGATATTGGGTTAGTCCGCGCACCAAAAGGATCTGCGGGTATTCGCTCAGGTTGGTCCGGAAGTCACACTTTCTCGATCACAGAGACATGCGACAACAAAGAAGCCGCGGCCTCACTAATCACTTTCCTGACAAGCCACGACAGTCAGATGGTTGAAGCAACATCTGGTCTGCTGCCGACACGTGGCGCAGTTTGGGATGACGCCAAAGCCGTGTTCGCAGAAAATGGCAACGACTTCATGGTTGGAGTGTTCGAAACCTACGCGTTGTCGATGACGGAAGATGCGTTTACGCCGCCACTGATTACGCCATGGATCGAGGTTTCCAACGAGATCTGGCCACAGTTGCAAGCGGCGATTCTGGGTGAGAAAACACCACAAGAAGCCCTTGATGAAGCAGCTGATGCAGCCCGTCTGATCATGGAAGACGCGGGTTATCTCTAGGTCCCGATACCTAAAGCGCGGGCGGCAAACCGTCGCCTGCGCACCTCCCGCCACTCACATAGTACCTGAGGCTTGCGCATGAATTCCGTGACAAGAGGCGTGCCGTTTTGGCAACGCGAAAAAAACACGCCTTACCTGCTGCTATTGCCTGCATTTTTGACGTTGATATTCGTCGTCTTATTGCCTCTGATCTTCTCGCTTTATACCAGTTTCACCGGGTATCGCCTGATCCGGCCTGAAAGCCTGTGGCAGTGGGTTGGCCTGCGCAACTATAGACGGATCTTCGCCGATTGGGATTTTTGGGCCGCCTTCGTGCGCACGATAGTTTTTCTGACTATCGCTCTAAACGTAGAGTTTCTGTTGGGACTTGGTATCGCTTTGCTGATCAACAAAATCACTTGGGGGCAGCGCACATTGCGCACGATTATGATGTTCCCGATGATGTTCTCGCCGATCCTTGTCGGCTATCAGTTCAAATTCGTCTTTAATGATAACATCGGCATCCTTAACAATGCGCTGCAAGCGCTCGGGATCAGTGATGGCGCGATTGCCTGGCTGGTTGAGCGAAATCTGGCGATGTTCTCGATCATCTTTGCAGAGGTCTGGATGAGCACGTCGGTATTCGCGATCCTGTTGCTTGCAGGATTGTTTGCGATGCCGCGTGATCCGCTGGAGGCGGCAAAAGTAGATGGCTGTAACCCGTGGCAGGTGTTTCGCCACATCACGCTGCCATTCCTGATGCCATTCGTGTTTATTGCAATGACCATCCGTAGCCTTGATGTGGCACGTGCCTATGACATCGTTGACGTGATGACTGGTGGCGGCCCGGCCGGCCGGACAGAGCTGCTTTGGACGATGATTGCGCGGGTAGGGTACGACAATGCGCGGATGGGACAGGCCAATGCGATGGCCTATGTCTCGATCCTGCTGTCGATTGCCTTCACCTACTATTTCTTCACCAAACTGCTTGCGGCCCGCAAATACATGGGAGGCGCAGAATAATGGATGGCGCATTGAAAAAACGCATGATGACATGGTTCACATGGGTGCTGACCTTCATCTTGATGGTTGTCATGTGCGTCCCTGGACTCTGGGTGGTGCTGACCGCATTTCGCCCCAATGGCGAAGTTCTGGCCAAGCCCCCTGTGTGGATCCCTGAGCAGTTTAACCTAAATAACTTCTCCAAAATCTTTGGGTTTGGCGTCGATCAAGTAGCGATCCCCGTGCCTGCCTATTTCGCCAACTCACTGATCATCGCGGCGACCAGCACGGCAATCGCTCTGTTGATTGGGATGTCGGGCGGCTATGCTTTTGCGCGCTACCGCTTCAAGTTTAAAAACGGGTTATTTTTGGGGCTGATGTTGTCGCGTACCGTGCCGGGGATTGCCCTGTCATTGCCTGTCTTCATGATCTGGAGTCGCATCGGTTTGATTGACACCAAAGCAGGCCTGATCATCGTCTATGTTGCCCTGAATGTGCCGTTTACTATTTGGTTGATCGACGGGTTTTTTCGGCAAATCCCCAAGGAAATGTCAGAGGCCGCTCAGGTGGATGGCTGCACCCGCTGGCAGGCGTTTTGGAAGATTGAATTCCCGCTGGCCAAATCGGGCATCGCATCTGCCGGTATTTTTGCCTTCCTTACTTCTTGGAACGAATATGCACTGGCGTCCAACCTCACGCGCTCCACAGATAGCAAAACCCTTCCGGTGGGCCTGATGGACTTTACCGCGCAATTCACAATCGACTGGGCAGGCATGTCGGCCATGGCGGTGATCATCATCATCCCGGCGCTAATCCTCACCTTCCTTGTTCAGAAACACCTCATCGCCGGCCTCACATTTGGCGGCGTAAAAGGATAAGTCATGGCTGAGATTTCACTAAAAAACGTCGTTAAGAACTACGGTAAAATTGAGGTGGTGCATGGCATTAATCTTGATATCGATCACAATGAATTTGTAGTGCTTGTAGGGCCATCGGGCTGCGGAAAATCCACGACTTTGCGGATGATTGCCGGGCTGGAAGATATCTCAGGCGGAACAGTTTCTATCGGGCCGGAGGTGGTGAATGATCTGCCGCCGCGCAAGCGCAACATCTCGATGGTGTTCCAGAACTACGCACTTTACCCGCATATGTCAGTGCGTGAAAACCTGGGCTTTGGTTTGAAAATCGCCAAACTTGATGAGGCTACAATTGTAACAAGGGTCAATGAAGCCGCCGAAGTTCTGGGTCTGGATGAGCTATTGGAGCGCACCCCGGCTGAGCTGTCGGGTGGTCAACGACAGCGCGTGGCGATGGGCCGTGCGATTGTGCGTCACCCAGAGGCGTTTTTGTTTGATGAGCCATTGTCAAATCTTGATGCCAAGCTGCGCGTGCAAATGCGTACTGAGATCAAAAAGTTGCACCAGAAGGTGAAAACCACGGTTGTTTATGTGACCCATGATCAGGTCGAGGCGATGACGCTGGCCGACCGAATTGTGGTGATGAAGGATGGACATATTGAGCAGGTAGGCACCCCGATGGAGGTGTTTAACCATCCTGTGAACACCTTTGTCGCCAGCTTTATCGGCTCACCGCCGATGAACTTGATACCGGCTGAGATTGATGGTGATAAAATCAAGTTTTCGGGCGATATGACATTGCCAGTTCCGCGACGCCTCGCCCGACTTGTCAGTGATGGGCAAAAGGTGGTGTTGGGAATCCGTCCCGATGATCTGACGCCTGTTGGCCACGGCATCGCCGAGGGCGGAGATATGGCGCGGATTGACCTGACCGTCACCTTGGCAGAACTCTTGGGTACCGAGACCATACTTTATACAGAAGTGGCTGGGCAGGAGGCGCAAGGAAAGATGTACGGTCCGCGTGAGGTTAAGCCCGGTGAGGTGCTGGAGTTTGACGTGGCGATGGAGAAAACCCATCTGTTTGACGCCGCCACGGGCAAGTCTGTGCGGCCCCACGATGGCTAAAATTACGCATGCCGAACTGATGATGGTGGACCTTCTTCCGAAGGTTACACGGACGGATGCAATCCAATCCTTCGTCAGTCAAGAAACACCGATTTTACGTCTGACGGATGCGGATGGCGTCACCGGCACAGGCTATAGCTATACGATTGGAACCGGCGGCCCTGCGGTGATCAGCCTGTTGCGCGAGACATTGGTGTCCCGGCTGATCGGGCGCGAAGCTGAGGAAATCGGCGGGATCTGGCGCGAAATGCTCTATAGCACCCACGCAACGTCTGTGGGGGCTATCACTTCGCTGGCGCTGGCGACGATTGATACCGCTCTTTGGGATCTGCGCTGTCTGAAAGCCGGGCAACCGTTGTGGCGGATGGCGGGTGGGGCGAAAACCTCTGTACCGCTTTACACCACCGAAGGTGGCTGGCTGCATATCGAAACCAACGATTTAGTGTCGGATGCATTGGCGATGCAAGCCAAGGGCTTTACCGGGGCAAAGATCAAAATTGGCAAACCCACCGTTGCCGAAGATCGTGCACGTCTGAAGGCAGTGCGTGAAGCGGTTGGTGACGAGTTTCAGATCATGGTCGACGCAAACCAGTCCTTTAATCTTTCTGAAGCGATGCGGCGCGCGGACATGCTGGCTGAATTTGGCATTGGCTGGTTCGAAGAGCCGATGAAGGCGGATGATCTGGGCGCCCATATCAGCCTTAACGCGCATTCGCGTGTGCCGATTGCCGTAGGCGAAAGCATGTATTCGGTCAGCCAGTTCAAAGACTATTTGCAAAAGGGCGGCTGTTCTATTGTGCAAGCCGATGTGGCGCGGGTTGGCGGGATCACTCCGTGGCTCAAGATCGCCCATATGGCCGAAGCGTTTAACGTCGCTATTTGCCCGCATTTCCTGATGGAACTGCATGTTAGCCTCACCTGTGCGGTGCCTAATGCGCCGACGCTGGAATTTATTCCGCAGCTGGATGACATCACCCATTCCCGACTCAATATTCGGGACGGACAGGCCCATGCCCCGATGACACCGGGACTTGGGATTGAGTGGAACTGGGAGGCGATCCGTGGGCAATCTGCCGCAGGTCTCACCGCAGAATTTGGAGCACATTGATGGAACGGATGGCCATGGTGATCGGGATCAGGCCCGATCAAATTCCTGAATACAAACTTTTGCATGCCAATTGCTGGCCTGAAATCCTGGCGGGTATAACGACGTGCAATATCCGCAATTATTCGATCTTTCTCAAAGAGCCGGAAAACATGTTGTTTGGCTATTGGGAATACCATGGCAGCGATTTTGCCGCGGATGGGACAAAAATGGCCGCGGATCCCAAAACTCAGGAATGGTGGAAACTGTGTATGCCGATGCAAGAGCCACTTGAAACTCGCAAAGAGGGGGAATGGTGGGCAATGATGGAGGAGGTATTTCACCATGAGTGATCCACGGATTGAGACGTTCAAGGCCTGTTACACGGGCGTTGTGCACGATGTGATGCGCGCGATGGGCCTGCGCAATTTTACGTTGCCTCCACGGATCAAACCGCTGCAGCCAGAGATGACGCTGTGCGGTCCCGCCTTTACCATCGAGGGACGACTGGACGAGACCGCAGACGCCCACGAGACGCTGTTGGCCTGGACCGGGCTGCTTTCCAAATGCCCCGAAGGGCACATCTGGACCGCGCAGCCTCATACCCACAGCCTGGCGCAAATGGGCGAGCTTTCGGCAGAAACCCTACACCGCAAAGGCGTGCTTGGGTGCGTGCTGGACGGTGCGCTGCGCGACAGTCACTTTATTCTGGATCTAGGGTTTCCCAGCTGGCGCACCCATCACACCCCCAAAGATATCGTGGGCCAATGGCTGCCGACGGCCGTGGATGTGGATATCATGATCGAGGATGTGCGCATTCGCCCCGGTGACTGGCTGCATGGTGACCGTGATGGCATGGTCTTTGTCCCGGTTGAGCAGCTTGATGAGATCATCGCGAAATCAACCGAGGCGATGCAAACCGAAAGCAAGGTCCGCAATGCCATTTTGGATGGCATGGACCCGCAGGACGCCTACCTCAAATGGGGGAAGTTCTAGCCGATGAAAATCGCAGCCCTTGATATCCGATGCTGCCGGTATGACGGTGCCGCACTTGCCGGTGGTGCAATGCGCGACGGGCAAGCGATCGCCGGGATGGAGTTCTTGGTCTACACACTGCGCACCGAGGATAACCAAAGTGCCTCGATGTTTGGGTTTGCGGGGCGTTCATCGCTCGGAGCTGGACATACAGCGGCGGCGTCTTTGCGACCATTTCTACTCGGTCGCAATGCGCTGGATCGCGAGGCGATCTGGCATGATTGGCGGGTTGCGGACCGTTGGTGGCACCACTTGCCGATTTATTCTTATGGCCCAATCGATTGCTGCCTTTGGTTGCTTGGGGCACAAAACGCAGGCCAACCGTTATGGCGCTATATTGGCGGTATGCACGCACAGGTGCCGGTTTATGCGTCTTCTCTGATTTTGTCGGATGCGGCCGCCTATGCGCAGGAAGCGTGCGCCGTGCGTGATGCGGGGCTGAAAGCCTATAAAATTCACCCACCGGCACGTGATTTTAACGAGGATCTCGAAATTCACGCTGCTGTTCGCGCGGCTGTTGGCGACGATTTCACCCTGATGTCGGATCCGGTAGCCCCTTATACTCTAGAAGAGGCGATCCGCTTTGGGCGTGCGCTCGAAGGGTTGGGATATGCCTGGCTGGAAGAGCCGATGCCGGATGAAAATTTCAGCGCTCTCAAAGAGTTAACGCGGGTGTTGGACATTCCTATCGTGGGGACTGAGGTTCTAGCCAAACATCCCTATTCGGTGGCGGAATGTATTGCACAGCGGGTCACTGATGCGGTGCGTGCGGATGTGTCTTGGTCCGGCGGGATCACCGGTGCGCTGAAAACTGCACGGCTGGCCGAGGCATTTCATATGAATTGTGAGCTGCATTCGACAATTTTCCATCCGTTGGAAATGGTGAACCTGCACCTTTGTGCGGCAATCAAGAACAATAGCTATTTTGAGGTGTTATGGCCGATGGAGACATTTAACTTTGGCCTTGCCAGTGACTTACCAATTGAAAATGGGGTGGCCACATTGCCGCAAACCGCTGGGCTTGGTGTCGATCTGGATTGGGATTTCATCGACAATTGCACAAGAGCAGAGGTTTAAGCGATGACCGATATAACCGATGATCGCCTGATAATTCTCGCACCCGAAGATACGGTGGTTGTCGCGCGTTGTGCCATCGTGCGGGGTGAGACCTTGGTCATTCGCGGCACGGAAATTGTTTTGGGTGTGGCAGTGAGTATGGGGCATAAGCTGGCGCTGCGCCCCATGGTGACAGGCGATAAAGTCTTGAAGTATGGCGCATCTATCGGCTCTGCCACCACGGATATTTCCGTCGGGGATCATGTGCATCTGCATAATATGCAAAGCGATTACACGCCGACATATTCGCTGGCGGATGCGCAAAAGGAATATGAAGCATGAGCATGCAAGGGTATCTTCGCCAAGACGGTCGCAAGGGCATTCGCAATGTGGTGGCGGTCGCCTATTTGGTGGAATGCGCGCATCATGTCGCGCGGGAAATCACCTTGCCGCTGCGTGAGCATGCCCATGTGATTGGATTTCCCGGCTGCTTTCCAAATGACTATGCGCAGAAGATGATGGAACGGCTTTGCACCCATCCGAATGTGGGCGCTGTACTGCTGGTGTCGCTGGGGTGCGAAAGCTTTAACCGCTATAAGCTGGAGCAGGTTGTTCGTGACAGCGGGCGCGATGTTGAGACACTCGTGATCCAGAAAGAAGGAGGTACGCGTAGCGCCATTGCCAAAGGGCAAGCCTTTGTTGCCAGAGCGGTCAACGCCTTACAAGATAGCCCGACCGTGCCGATGCAAGTCTCCGATCTCGTGATTGGCACTGTTTGTGGTGGGTCCGATGGTACCAGTGGTATTTCTGGCAATCCGGCCACGGGGCGCGCCTTTGATAAATTGGTCGCGGCCGGGGCTGCATGTATTTTTGAAGAAACAGGCGAGTTGATCGGCTGCGAAGACATCATGTCCGCCCGTGCTGCCACGCCGGAACTCGCCGTAGAATTGCGTGCCTCTGTGACAAAGGCAGCGGAGTATTATGCCACGCTGGGCTACGGTAGCTTTGCCGCTGGCAATGCCGATGGTGGTCTTTCTACCATCGAGGAAAAGTCGATGGGTGCCTATGCTAAATCCGGTGCCTCACCGATTTCTGGCTTGATCAAACCTGGAGATATCCCACCCAAAGGTGGGCTGTATCTGATGGACGTAGTGCCTGATGGCCCAGTGCGTTTTGGTTTCCCTAATATCTCAGACAACGCGGAAATCGTAGAAATGATGGCGTCCGGTGCCCATATGACATTGTTTGTCACCGGGCGCGGTTCGGTCGTTGGCTCAGCGCTTGCGCCTGTTATCAAAATCGCAGCCAACCCTGATATGTACACGCGCCTGCACGAAGATATGGATATCAACGCAGGTCGCATAATCGACGGTACAGCAAGCCTGCCGCAGGTGGGGGATGAGATCTTTGATATGGTGCAGGCTGTTGCAGGCGGTGCGCGCACAAAGTCAGAAGACCTTGGCCACCGCGAATTTATCCTGACCTACAAAAGCTTTGAACCTATTGGCCCGGCATGTTTGCCGGTCTGAAGAAGGAAACGACATGGGGCGATTAGAAGGAAAAACCTGTGTTGTAACGGCGGCTGGGCAGGGGATTGGACGTTCCTCAGCACTCGCGATGCAGGCTGAAGGTGCACGTGTATTTGCCACGGATGTGAATAGAGATGCACTTGCTGACCTAACTGCAGCTGGTTTTGATGCCTTCCGGCTGGATGTGATGGAACCTGCGTCAATCGCTGCGGCCGTGGTCCATACTGGGCCGCTGGATGTTTTGTTCAACTGTGCTGGCTTTGTCGCCAATGGCAGCATTCTGGACTGTGATGAAGACCAATGGCAGTTTTCCAATGGGTTGAACGTGACGGCCATGTACCGGATGAACCGCGCTTACTTGCCGGGCATGTTGGATAAAGGGCAGGGGTCAATCATCAACATGTCCTCAGTCGCGTCATCGGTTATCGCCGCGCCCAGTCGGTTTGCATATGGCACGACCAAAGCGGCCGTTATCGGTATGACCAAATCAATCGCCGCTGATTTTGTCACCCAGGGTGTGCAGTGCAACGCCATCTGTCAGGGTACCGTCGAAAGCCCGTCACTGGAACAACGTTTGCGCGACACCGGCGATTATGAGGCCGCACGCGCTGCGTTTATTGCCCGCCAACCCATGGGGCGGATTGGCAAAGCGCAGGAAATAGCAGCACTTGTGGTTTACCTTGCCTCCGACGAATCTGGCTATACCACGGGTGTGGCGCATGTGATTGATGGCGGCTGTGCTAACACCTAAGGAATTGAGAAAATGAAACTATTGCGATTTGGTGAGCTTGGTAGCGAAAAGCCGGGCATGATGGATACTGATGGCGTGATCCGAGACTTGTCAGATATTGTGCCTGATATTGCGGGTGCTGTCCTTTCCGACGAAGGCATGGAAGCGATCCGGGCGGTTGATCCGGCAAGCTTGCCTTTGATGCCCGCTGACACCCGCCTTGGCGCGTGCGTGGCGGATACGGGCAAATTTATCTGCATCGGGTTGAACTACGCCGATCACGCTGCCGAAAGCGGCCTCGAAGTGCCGCCGGAACCGGTGATATTCATGAAAGCGACCTCTGCGATTTGCGGCCCAAATGACCCAATTGTCATCCCGCGCGGCTCTGAGAAGACAGATTGGGAAGTTGAGCTTGCGGTGATCATCGGTAAGCGCGCTAAGTATGTATCTGAAGCCGACGCGTTGGATTATGTCGCGGGCTACGCCATCACCAATGACGTGTCAGAGCGCGCATTTCAGATTGAGCGGGCAGGGCAGTGGACCAAGGGTAAAAGCTGTGACAACTATGGTCAAATCGGACCATGGTTGGTGACGCGTGATGAAGTTGCAGACCCACAAGACCTGCCGATGTGGCTGACGGTTAATGGCAAAACGATGCAGGATGGGTCCACCAAAACAATGGTTTATGGTGTGGCCCATGTGGTGTCTTACCTCAGCCAATTCATGAGTCTGCAACCAGGTGATGTCATTTCTACGGGTACACCTCCTGGTGTTGGTATGGGCCAAAACCCCCAGCAATACCTGCGCCCCGGCGACGTCGTAGAGCTTGGTATTTCAGGCTTGGGACAACAGCGTCAGGACGTGATAGCAGATCCTGAATAATCCATATGAGAGGACACACTATGAAGCTCATCGATACACATCAACACCTCGTTTATCCTGACGTGGCCGGTTACGGCTGGACGGATGGCATTCCACCTTTGGCCAACAGGGCATTTACGTTGGAGAGCTATCAGAATCTGACCAAGGATGCGGATGTCATTGGGTCACTGTTTATGGAGACCGGTGTCGATGATGCGGATTATCAGGCAGAGGCCCGCTATGTCGCGGGACTGATGGGGCAGGAAAACAGTGGTATTCTGGGCCTCATCGCCTCTTGTCGGCCCGAGGAAGACGCAGGGTTCAGCGCTTGGCTTGACGAATGTGCGGATCTTGGCGTGGTTGGCTATCGGCGTATTTTACATGTGATGGACGATGATCTGTCGACCAGTGACACCTTCCGGCGCAACGTTGCGACCATTGGTGGACAAGGCAAGAGCTTTGACCTGTGTGTGCTGCCAAAGCAGCTCACAATTGGGGCCAAGCTTGTTGCGGCCTGTCCCAACACGCAGTTTATCCTGAACCATTGTGGTGTCCCTGACATCGCCGGTGGGAGTCTTGATCCGTGGCGTGCGGATATGACGGCACTAGCCGCCCATGAGAACGTGACCTGTAAACTCTCAGGGATTCTTGCCTATTGCGCGGCGGGTGAAGCGACACTCAGCAGCATTCGTCCGTTTGTTGATCATGTGCTTGACGCTTTCGGACCGCAGCGGATGGTTTGGGGTAGCGATTGGCCTGTTGTCGATCTGGCAAATGGCCTGTCGGATTGGATTGCCGTGACAAATGAGATCCTGCATGGGCTAGGCACGGATGAAGCGGATGCAATTGGAATCGGTACGGCAAAGCGCGTATATGGGCTGTAGGCAATTGCCGCAGTTCAACATAATAAGTCTTTTGGGTCAAAAGGACTGACCCAAAATTACTCCCCTACTCTCAGTCAAGATCCTGCCAGAACTGCAAGGGTTTGGCAGCTAATATGTTTAATGCCGCGCACAGGTCACTGAATTTTCTTAATCTGCGTCACCGGCACGACGCGCTCGGCCCATCAGAGGGCAGTGTCAGAAGAAACCGACTTGAACAGGGTGGGGCGGTTTCGTAGCGTTTCCGAATGACAAAATCCTCGCCATTTCGCTATTTCAAGACGTCTCCTGAAATCATCCGCCTGGCAGTGATGATGTATGTCCGTTTTCCGCTTTCGCTTCGAAATGTTGAAGACCTGCTGCACGAGCGCG
>RCNE010000649.1_pt1 | contig 18559 bp, 17 predicted proteins | sample 2041361 | NCBI WGS metagenome assembly RCNE01 (sample SAMN09708229, study PRJNA481090) | Marine sediment metagenome, whole genome shotgun sequencing project.
GTGCATTTTTAGGAACGGCAATAGCATTATTGCTTTCTTTTAAATTAAGTCAATCTTATGATAGATGGTGGGAAGCTAGGAAAATATGGGGGTCAATTGTTAATGATTCTAGAACCTTAGTAATGCAACTCCATGGTTTTACAAATAAAGAAAACAGAACGGTAACAGACAGAATGGCCTATAGACAAATTGCATGGTGCTATTCGCTATCACAAGACCTAAGGAATGAAAACGCCACTGAAAACATAAACGAATTCATTGGGCAACAAGAGTTAAATGCTATTAGAAATCAAAATAATACTCCTTTAACCTTATTGGCAAATCAATCACAAGATTTATCTATTTTACACAACGACGAGTTCATTAATGATTATCAACAGATTCAAATAGATAGTACACTTGTACAACTTTGTGCTTCTATGGGGAAGGCCGAACGAATAAAAAACACACCTTTCCCTAAACCATATAGACTGACTTTGCATCTCTTTATCTTTATATTTTTGATTACACTTTCAGTTTCACTAACAGAAATGCCCAGTCTGGCCGAAATACCATTTTTGATTTTCATCTCTATTCCATTCTTTTTAATGGAAAAAATTGCTTTTAATATTCAAGATCCTTTTGAAAATAAGCCAATGGATATTGCCATGACAAGCATATCTAGGACCATAGAAATTAACATTAAAGAATTATTAGGGGATAAAAATATCCCTAAACCTATTGCTTCAGAAACGTTTTATGTCCTATAAGCATTCTCACAACAATGGATAATCACCAATTTTAAAACCGGATTTCATATCTGGCAGCGCTATTTTTGGTTTATGAAATATTGGCCGCTAGATTCTTAGGGTTTTGGATTATCAAATACTACCTGACATAGGGTGAATCATGTCAAAACCAAAATAATTCGTAAATTCATTTCTAGCTCCAAAATTCCATGTTAGCATATTTTGTATTTTTTAATGGGGAAATCACACAATTAATACTATGAAAAAACTAATTGTTAGCGTGCTGATTGTTCTGGTATTATTCTTCGCTATATCGAAGGGGCTTGAATGGTGGATAGAATCAAGTTTTCAGGCTGAAATTAATTCAAATCCTGATAGAGCGTACGACATCACCTATTCCGATTTTGATTTAGACACCTTTTTTACCGGGGTTACTTTAGACAATGTTAGTATTGAACCGTTAAACCATAAAAAAGGAAGTATAGTAAGAGGACAGGTGGATTATGCTACCATTAATGGACTAGTATGGAATGATTTGTTATTTAATAAAAAATTAAATATTAATGAGATTGCCTTTGAACAACCAAAATTTGAAGTGACATTAAGCACAGACACTACAAAAACAAAGAGCGGAAAGGGGCTACAAGAAATGTTTGGCGATATATTATCCCGTGCGGATCTAAACAGTTTTCGCATTGTTAATGGTTCAGTTGTTTTAAAGGATTCTATTCTTCAAACTGTAAAAGGTGAGGTAAAGCGATTAAATATACTGGCGACTGAAATTGAAACCGATTCTTTAAAATTCAATAACCCAATACCATTTGAAATGGGCAATTTAGAGGTGGATATAGATAGTATACGCTTCGAAGTTAACGACTATACACATGTTGCATTGGGTCATTTTCATTATAACCTAAAGGATAAAGAGATGGTACTGAACGACATATCCTTGGGCTATTCTATAGATTGGGTTGAAGTTAGTAGACGTGAAGGTGTTCAAAAAGATATCATTGAGTTAGATATCAAAGAAATTGCTATAAATCAAATGGTATCAGAAAATTTTTATACGCAATTTGATATTGAAGCCGAAAAGATTTCTGTAGACGAACTCAACATTAAATTGCAAAGAAATATGAATATTCCTAGGCCTTCGGATCAAGTGAAACCAATGTTTCAAGGTATTATTGACGCAATTCCCACGGCAGTTCTTATAGACTCCATTCAAATTTCGAATTCCTCCGTAACCTATGCTGAACTTGGCGTACATAAAAGTGAAACGGGATCGCTTGAAATTCAAGAAATTAATGGAACTATCACTGGTGTTACTAACATGCCAGAACAACAAAAGAACCTTGGTCAACTAGACGCAAAAATTAATGCCCGTCTTTTAGGTAAGGCCGGAATTAATATTGCTTTAAGCATTCCATATCACAAAGAAACATTTTCAATGGCCTTGGATGTGGACGAAATGGATTTAACCAGCTTAAACCCGACCTTAAAGCCCTTGGCTGGCGTTGAAATGGTTTCTGGCCAAATGAACCGAATTCAATTTCATATGAATGCCGGTCTAGTCCAATCCCATAACAAATTGGTATTTGATTATAGCAATTTACATTTGGAAATGATTGCTGAAAATAGCAAACATAAAGACAAGAAAAAGGTGTTACTCTCCGCCATTGCTAATGGTGCTATTCGATCAAAGAATTTACCCAGCCAAAAAAAATACCTTGTCGCTGAATATCAATCCGAAAGAAATAGCTATCGCTCGCCAATTACCTATATGATTCAAGGATTAATTCATGGATTCACTAGAATTGTCCCTGGAAAAATGGCGCAAAAAATCATTAGTATGGAAAACAAGAGAAAGAGAAAGAGAAAGAACTAAATAATATGTTTTTATTATTTTATTGGTGAATTCTTGAATAGAACAAACCATTCGCTTCTAAAATTGAGATTTGCTTGTGATCGGAACTAACTATGTGCAATTATCTATTAAAAGGAATACCTATACTAAGAAAAAATCGGACATCATTACTATCATTTATCCAAGAAGTATTAAATTCAATCGGGCCTAAAATAGATTTATATGCTAGTGTAACACCGGTCGATAGCAAGAGACTGGTTTCACCCCCTGCTTGCCAGCTCCCTTTTGGAGCCAAGATGTTGTTCGTATATTCCTCCACATCATCGAACCCTACGCTAGCTAGGTTAAATTCTGGCGTAATATAAAAATTATTGATTGGGTTGAGCTGTAGTCCCAAATTGAGCATCAAAAACTGACTCACCGCCAATTCATCTTCGTTAAGACCCTGAAAGGCAAAGCTACCTGCATTTTGAATCGGCAGATTACCCCCAATAAAGTACAATTCAGAATAACCAACTTCAAAAAAGGATACTTCATCACTTTGAAGCTTGGCGTCAAAAGTGACACCTGCAGCCGCTTTCAGAATACCAGTAACAGTACTTTTAAAAGGAACTCTCTTTTGATACCCGAACTGTAGTTTAGTAAATCCATTGGTTCTTCCAGAAATAGTCTCATTTGTATACGCTAGATTGATATCTTGTTGGATTGATTGGGTTAAAATCGTTGTCAACATACTACCTTCTGTGGGATAAAACACCTCGTTCATTGTGTTGAATACATAGCGGGCGTCAAGACTTGAACTTTTGGAATCATAGTTAACTAAGTCAAGAACATTATCGCTCACATCAGGGGAAATCGATGGTTTTATTTGAGTATCGCCATAATTAATACCAAAACCAATATAACTGTGCAATGAATTTATGTTTTTATTAATGCGCCCAGAAATCCCATAGCTATTCACTTTTAAATTTTCCGCCAACGATCCATCAATGAATAACTTTTGTTTTAATTTCATACCCTGCACCTCCGCATTCCACCACCACTGCCTTCTTTTACCAAAATTCTTTTGATATTGCAGCATTACTTTAGGTTGTTCCGCGATATCTATACTAAATAGAAGACGAGAAGCCGAACCAAGTACATTTCGTCCTGTATAATTTGCAACAAAACCAACACCACGATAGCTGTCATGATGCAAGGAAGCACCAAATCGATTGGCTGATTTTTCAAATCCTGTGAATAACAAAACTCTTTTATCGGCTATAAAGAATTCCTCTAATGTTATCTTTCTGAAGATATGCGTTCCTATGACCTTTTTTACTGCTTGGGTCAAACCTTCTCTGGTGTATACCTTATTGGTTTTAAGATTGGCCCTTTCTTTTACCAGTGCCAAGTTCGTTTCACTAATATCCTTAAAGACTATGGAATCAAAAACAATCTTATCTTCTAAGTAGGGCAAAGATCGCGGCCTTTGCTGGAATGGTTTTAAGATTTCTGCTATACGGGCAAGTTGCCCTACATTTTTGACCAAAGCTATTTTGCCCTCTTCATAGATTTCATTACTGTTCTTAAAATCCGCCGTGGCATAGGTTAAATTGGGTACATGGTCCACTAAAACGGTAGCCAATTTTCGATTTTCAGGGTAAATACCGTAGTTCACCATCATCGTTGTTTGGAAGACTACATTAGCGAAATTGTTAAGTTCTTCAATGGGTTTGCCGTAACCAGAAACATCACTACCTATAATAATATCGGCCCCCATGCTCTTGGCTATGTCCGTAGGAAAATTATTTAGTATACCACCATCCACCAATAAGGTATTCATGTATTTCGTAGGTTCGAAGGCACCAGGTATTGACATACTAGCACGCATAGCTAAACTCAGCGAACCTTTGCCTATAATTTCCTGCTTCGAGTTAACGATATCCGTTGCAATCGCTCTAAAAGGAATTGAAAGCTCGTCAAAATCAGTAATATTATTAACGGGAAACGTTAGGTTATTTAGCAGAGCCCTAAGATACTGATCGCTCAATAGATACGAATTTGTACTTAGGCTTCCTTTGACTAAATCAAATCCTAAAAGATACTTTTCGTCTTCACTTTTCTCTTCAACACCAACATTATTTAAGGATATTTTTCCACCGATCAATTTTTCCCATCTCAGCGTTTTCATCAAATTCGCAATACTATCTCCAGAATAGCCCATGGCATATAATCCTCCTACCACACTTCCCATACTGGTTCCTATAATCAAATCGGGAACAATATTTAAAGAATCCAGTGTTTGTAGTAAGGGAATATGTGCGTTTCCCTTAGCCCCACCCCCACTTAAAACAAGGGCAACTTTTGGTTTTGTTTCTTGTGCCGAAAGAGTCAGGGGTAGCAGTACTAAAAGCACAGCAACTATAATCTTCAGCACCCCTCTATCGAAAAAAAATCTAACCATTGAACCAAAATTTGGGTTATTCGAATTAAATCATTTTTTGACACTACAAGATACTTAAGCTACATTTTTGAAATCTAGTTTTAACCATCATTACTTTTCAATCTTTTGAGCATTTTTAAGCCAATGCTCCATAAAGATAGCGTTTATCATTTATAAGAAAACGGAAGAAATATTTTTTGGAATAATATAAGCACTATGTGACTATTGTCACATTTAATTGGAAATACCCGCCGTAAATTTACGAGGAAGTATGAGGGGTGTCTTGGAACATTATGGAATATCAGCAGGATACCGAAGTTTTGGTGCGTATTGCTAAAGCGTTGGGTGATTCTACACGTTTTGGCATTTTAAAGTATCTGAGGAATCAATCCTGTTGCTTTACGGGGAATTTGGTCGAAGTGTTTCCTAGCATCTCAAAGAACTAAAGAATGCCGGATTGATTCAAAGAGAATTGAACTCGCCCAAAATAAAATACTGTATCAATTAGGGAAACTGGAAGCTTGCCAAGGTTCTGTTTCAACTATTCTTTGATTGATATTCTTATATACTAATGCTATTGTCTATTGGCAATAAACAAACACTAAGGTTATGACCAGAGTAATTAAAATATTAGGAACCGGTTGCCCCAAATGTAAATCAATGACAGGGGTTGTTCAAGATGTAGTATCTGTACACAATATTGATGCTTCTATAGAAAAAGTGGAAGACATTATGAAAATAATGGAGTTCAATGTCATGTCAACACCGGCCTTGGTCATAGATGGCCAAATTACCATTAAAGGGAGAGTACCTTCAAAAGAGGAAGTTTTGGCCTTATTACAATAACAAATAAAAGCATGGACTATAGTATCATAGCAGAATCCAATGTTTGATTGGCTCGAACATAGTGCACATTGGTTGGTATATGACCTCTTTGGAATGCAGGTCGGCAATCATCTCGCCCAAGCACTTGATTTCTTTATTTATGATAGTATAAAGATTTTAATTCTCCTTTTTGTCGTTATCTTTTTTATGGGAATTGTCAACAGTTACTTTCCCATAGACAAGGTTAAAAATTACCTATCAAGGAATAAGTTATACGGATTGGAATACCTTATGGCAAGTCTTTTTGGTGTGGTAACGCCTTTCTGCTCTTGTTCGTCAGTCCCGCTGTTTATCGGTTTTGTAAGAGGCGGTATTCCTTTAGGCGTAACCTTTTCATTTTTGATTACTTCGCCTTTGGTTAATGAAGTTGCAATCGGACTTTTTGTGGGTTTATTCGGAATTAAAACGACCATTATCTATGTGGTCAGTGGTGTTTTGCTAGGTACTGTTTCTGGCGTAATCCTTCAAAAATTAAAACTAGAATCCTTTTTAACACCTTGGGTAAAAGAAGTCTTGGCAGATGCCCAAAGGGAACAGAATCGGTTTATTGAAGAAAAACAATCCTTTAAACAGCGCTTACCCATTATTTGGAATGAAGTATTAAAAATACTAAAGGGTGTAGTGCCTTATGTTATCGTAGGTATTGCCATTGGCGGATTGATGCACGGTTATATTCCTGAGGGCTTTTTTGAACAATATATGAACAAGGAGAATTTATTTGCGGTTCCTATGGCAACAATATTGGCGGTGCCCATGTATTCCAACGCATCCGGTATTTTACCTGTTGTACAGGTCTTGGTGGCAAAAGGTATTCCCTTGGGTACGGCCATTGCCTTCATGATGGGTGTAGTAGGCTTATCATTGCCCGAGGCTATGCTACTCAAAAAAGTAATGACCTTAAAATTAATAGGTATCTTTTTTGGGGTGGTCATGCTATGTATCATGCTTTCAGGATATCTTTTTAATATTATTTTATAACTTAAAAATAAGGAGAAATGAAAAATATAAACTTCATGTTTATCTTAACAATAGCCGCTTTTCTAGCGCAAAACATAAGTGCCCAAAACACCCCCAAAGTATTCACAAAAGGGGCTATGAACGACATGGGAGCCACTTACAACCTCAAGGTTTGGTTGGATACCCTACCCGATAAATCAAATTTATTCGCAATGGGCCCCTATGATAAGATGAAAGGCGAGATAACGGTTGTTGATGGCAAGCCTTTCTTTGCCTCGGCTTTTATTGATGGTAAAGCGGTTGTTAGCCAAAGTTGGGACATTCGTTCTCCATTTTTCGTTTATTGTAATGTAAAGGATTGGGAAGAATTTGATTTGAACGGAGCCATCAATAGTGTTGCGGAAATACAAGAAAAAGTAGCCGAAATCGCAAAGGGGAAAGGCTATGATTTAAAAGAACCGTTTGCCTTTAGGATTGCGGGTGAATTCGACGATTTAACCGCACATATTGTAACGCCCCGAAGTGCAACGATTGAAGGATATAGACCAGGTATAAAATCACAAAAGTTCGGTCTTGAAAACACTACGGGAGAAATAGTAGGCTTTTACTCAGAAAAGCATCAAGGAATATTTACCGGTTCAAAAAGTTTTGTACATGTACATTTTTTAAAGGACGATCAGACTTTTATGGGTCACTTGGATGAAATAACCACAAGCGATAGAACACTTAAACTATACTTACCAAAAAAGCAGACTAATATTAAAACAGGGTTGCGGGTCAATGACACTGATTTCTCAAAAGGTCGCTTAGGGAATATTCAAAACATTGATTTGGATGACCTTGTAAAATTCCATGGCCATCTTTGTGATGGACTGGTGGTAGGCCATCTTGCTTTGCAACAGGCAATGGATGAATTATATCCAGAAGGTATAGTTGACCGCACCAATACTAGAATCGTAAGCAAACCTTCGCCCTGCCTTACCGATGTGGCTGTATATACAACGGGCGGCAGATACCAGTTCAACACATTTTATATTTCGAATACTATTGATGGACTGTTCACAGTACAGCGTCTCGATACCGAAAAAACCATCTCAGTACAACTGAACAAAGGGGTGAAACCAAGTGAAATAGATAGGCTGGGAGCCAAAGCAGTCAAAGGGGAATTATCTGCTTGTGATTTGGCCAAATTAAAACAACTGGAAGATGGCTTTACGGAAAAATTACTTTCCACAAATCCAAAAGACAATTTCAGCGTTACCGAAATAATAGATTTTCAATGGAATCCTGAATTAAGAAATGACTTTATAAAAACAGATATCCTTAACAAAGAGAAATTGAAGTGTATCGAATAAGAAACCGATACATTTTGAAAGAATATATAAGAAACAGTATTCTACATAGTCTATCAATCCCATATGGGTCGGATTATGGTTTGGTAAAACAAACATCTTTCGGGACCCTAATTAAATCTTAATCATCAAGATTAATAAAATGCACCATTTAAAGCATATCAAATAGTCTCAATTCCAATAGTTTAAGGGAAAAAACAAAATGCTGAACTTGTATAAAAAAGCCCCTCTTTTGAGGGGCTTAATTTTTTTATGGTAATCGCTAAAATTCTCTTGTGATTTAATGAACTTAGTATTTCGACTGCCCTCCTATATCCTAAAAATCCTTCTTCTTGCTTTTTGCTAAAAGTCTCCAAATGGGTAATACCGTCCAAAGCACCAGCATGAACATAGAAACTATGAGCCCTTGGTTGGTGCCAAAAAACGCCTTAAAAACCGCTCCGGTATAACCCAACAAGGCAGAAATATCAAGCTTTAACAAGATGAGTGTCCTAGATAGGTCTATGGGGTTCAAAAGGGTCGCTATTAAGGAAAAATTATCTAATGGATAGTCTTCAAAAAACATAAGGGACATTAAAAAGAGTCCATCATAGATGACTGCCAAAAACAACCATAACAACACGGCATAACCAAAACCCTTAATCTTATTTTCGTTTGACAGTGCCAAATTAAAGGATAGCGCAGTAAAAATGAGCGTAAGAAACGTCCCTACGACCAAAAGCATAGAAAAATCGAAAATAGCATCGCTTCTTAAAAGTCCGTAAAGTAAAAACGGAATACCTAGGCCAAGGACCAAACTAAGGCTTAGCGACCCGGCAACACCCAGATATTGCCCCAAGAAAATAGAACTTCTTTTTATAGGCTGCGCCAAGAGCAGCTCCGTAAACTCTTTAGAATTATAAAAGTACATTATGCCAAATATGGTACCGATTAATGGCACTAACACTATGATAATGTTCATTAGGGTGATAATGGCCTTGGAAACGTCATTATTTAAAAAGAGCAGCACAAAGCCTAATAAAAGGTAGAATAAAAAATAAACGTAACTCCATCTGCTACGGATTAGGTCGTAAAAACTGTATTTAAGTATCTTAAGCATCTGCTGGGGTGGTTGCTATGGCCGCTATGGCATGTTCTAAATCGTTTTGTTGGGTCTTCTTCTTAAGTTCGGCTATGCTTCCTTTAAAATATATTTTTCCTTCTAGAAGGTAGATGATACTATCGGCAACCTCGGCGACGAACTGCATAATATGAGAAGTAATGAGAATCGTCTTTCCTTTTTCCTTCTCTTTCTGAATTAGTTTTTTTAGGTTGATAAGGGAGGCGGGATCTAATCCTGTGGTAGGTTCGTCTAAAATAAGTAGTGGACTATCAAACATAAAAGCTAACACAATATTCACTTTTTGTTTTGTCCCTCCGGATAATGTCGCTAATTTCTTATCAAGAAAGGGCTCCAATTTAAAGAGCGAAATCAGGTTTTCTTCTTCACTGGGTCTTTGGCGCAGGTCTTTTATCATTCGGATGAGTTCCTTCACCTTTAAGTTTCCTGGAAAATTCGCAATTTGGGGTAAATATTCTATTTCTTGCCGGTATTTCCACTTGTTTTTTATGGATTTTCCATCTACAGAAATTATCCCATTATTAGGAACTACCATCCCCAAAATACTCTTTATCAGTGTTGTCTTCCCTGAACCATTAGGTCCCAATACAGCGAAAATACCCCCTTTCTCAATGGTAAGGTCAAGACCGGAGAGTACTTCATTCTTTCCGAATTTTTTATGTAGATTTTGTACGTGTATCATTTTGTTTTATTCCTCTTTGGTTGGTATTTTTTCCCATGCCATAATTCGCTATTTACCATTCCAACGCAGGAGGAATCCCTCCCTCATCTTCTCAATGAAATAGATTCCTCGTGGTTAGGAATGACCAAACAGTAAGCACAGTCCTTAACCATCTAGCTTTGGACTAATTACTGTTCACTTTTTTACTGAATGCTCTGGTCCCTGCTACTGACCCTATGTTCACTTTTCGCATCAACGGACGCTCATCCAACAGATTATCCGGTGTAAATATGGGAGATACTTTTTCAGAGAAATCAATAATATCCATGAACAGGCTTCGCAATAGTATAATGGTCTCTGGTGTACGGTTTACAATATAGGAAAAAAGTTTCACGGGCCTATAAGGCACATCGCCCACACCATCCTTGTCCAAATCATACCCCGTATAATCACTCCAATAATTGCTTACAATTTTATTGTCGTTCAACTTACTATTGTATGAGATATCAAAACTATTATAAAGAAAATTGTTGTTTTCAAAGGTATTGGTGTAACAAGCACCCAACACTTTTAAGGCCCATCCGTTATGGATGAAATTATTGTTCTTGTACAAGATTCGATTAGAACCTTCTATGTTAATACCAATGGTATTTTCCTCAAATGTATTCCCAATAATTTCCGCATCCGTAATTTCCTTTAATAGCATACCATAAGCAGCGCTACCCCAATTTTTACGAAAAATATTATTAGTCATTTTTATGTGTTTGGAAAACATTACTGCGACCCCGGCACCGTTATCTTCAAAGGTATTATTGCTGTACACATCATTATTACTGAACATAAAATGCAATCCATAGCGCAGGTTGTTAGTACTAAGGTTATTGTTGATGACAATCTCATCTGAAAATTCCAGATAAATACCATCGCGCGCACCCTGTACAATATTATTATCCACAACAATGTTTTTGGAATACCAAAGCTGTATGCCGTTACCTGAGTTATACTCATCCTTAGCATCACCTATAATCTTATTATGATAAACCTTTCCGTTCTTACATTTTTCTAAATAAATACCAAAAAACAGATGTTCCAGCACAATGTTCTGTATAACAAAGTTCTCGCTTCTCACTACCCGTATGGCAGCATGATCTGAGGTATAACTAACACCCACATTAATTACAAAGAGTCCGTCTAAGGTTACATTGTCAGACACAATTCTAATAATTTCCCCTTTTTTCTCCCCGTCAATTACGGGATAGTTCTCTCCTATAATGGTTAATGGTTTATCCACCACTATATTGTATTCCTTATAGGTGCCTTTTTTTATCAGCAGCGTATCAAAATCAGCAGCTTGGGCAATGGCCTCTTTTATGGTTTTCACTTCGCAAGTACCACAAATAGTAATCCTATTGGCGCTAGTAAATTGAGCCCAAAAAATAGAAATAAATACTAGTGTCCAGTGGAGTCTTCGCATTAGCGTATGATCAAAAATTTAGAATCTTTAAATGCCTCAACCCAATGTTTTTCTTCCTTTGGAAAACTAAAATGCTCTAATTTTTTAATCGAATAATCTTCTCCGTTGATATGAAAAACGATATCACCCTCTAATAGCACCAAAGTGGCATCTGTAGGAGAGGTATGTTCTGGAAAAATGGCCCCCTTTTCTAGACTGATGCTAAGAATTTCAAGTGCATCATTCTTGACCAGTTTCTGTATTTGAAGTTTATCGTAAACTTGTGGTTTTATGGTTTTTTCTACTTGGTACATTATTTCCTAATTTTAATTAAAGAATACTTGAATTTTGACACTATATGATTCCGCTTGGGCTAAATACTCATACAAGATTAGGGATACTCTGCTAGAGTGCGCGCTATTTAGAGTTTTTATTATTAGGATTTTTAGACTTCAATTCTATTAGTATTTACCTAAGTGTCAATCAGTGCTAAATAAATCCTTATGATACGATTATAAACTAAAGCGTTCCTTTAGTTCTTCCCAAGTAAACAATTCGCCTTCGTTTGCGGTTTGCGCACTTCTGGCATCTTCCACTGTAGAAAATGCACTCAAAAACTCGCCCATGGGACTGGGAATGTTCTTACTTATTAAATAGGTAGCACCTTTGGCATCAACAAATTCGCCCGGTGCGTTAAAATCGTTTACCAAAAATAGCGCTATAGTCTCGCTATCCAATTCCTTCATATGGTTCAACATACATTCGGTTGCATCAAAAGCAAAACTTTTCCCTTTTTTGGTCATGAACTGCGCCGCATGCTGTTTGTCCACAATGGTCATACTGCAATAATGGCATCCGTCCGAGCCATAAACTACCGGTTTTGGAGTGTTGGTACAAGAGCTAAGAAGACCGGCTATAAATAAAAATATAATAAGTCTATTTTTCATGTTTTCTTTAATTATCAGAAGAGTCCTTGGGATTGTATTGCTTTACATAGTGCGGTAAGTGAGCAGGTCACTAGCGATATCATTTGGACAGTTGACAGTAAAACACAACGGATTACCTGCAATATCTTACTACCATCTGCCACAATTGATTTTCAATAATAAATTAAGAATTGACTACCTGAATACGTTTTTTCCAGCCCATGTAACCAGCAACTAAAGTTAAGACCATTCCTGAAAACATCAAATAAGCTCCTAGTCTTGGGTACGAATAGGCATCAAAATTTAACATTTTCTGGTGTCCGAATAGGGGTGGTTTGTAACTCATTGGCGTTCCGTCAGGGTTGGCCAATTTCATAATGGCTTTTGGGTCTAGATTGGTACCGTAGTCCGTCATCCAAGCATTAAAATCGTACATACCCAGCACACCTAAAACGGACATAAGGATTAACCATCCAAAGAACCATTTGTAGGATACCTTATCCAAAAAACCTAAGAGACCAAAAAGTACCCCTAGAGCGGCCATACCACCAATAACCAATGGAAATACGGTAAACTCCCACATCTCTTCCGGTTTTGGTAGTATTTTCATGCCAATATAATGGTTTAGCCCATCTATATTCTGTAAATCAAATTCATTTTGCCCTTGAATACCGTCAATGTAAATATCCATTCCCAAAGGCTCAGGATATTGGGGCGCTCCCAATTCTATGTTCCATAAAGGGAAGACAAACAACCCCATAAGCAACAATGAACCTATCATCATTATAATACTTGCTTTTTTCATTTTTGTAATTTTTAAATTATGCACGAATCGATACTTACTTTGGATGGTCGTTTGCGTACTAATTTAAAAAAGCGGGTAGGTCTTAAAACATTACCCGCTTTTCGTTCGAAAAAAATGATTCTAAAGATATTTTTCTAATCTTCACCCAAAGACCAAGAAAGGTCAATATTAGAGTCTGCAGGAGAAACCCGCACATATCCTTGCATTTCTTGGTGTAAGGCCGAACAGAAATCCGTACAGTAGAATGGCCAAACACCTGGCTTTTTCGGCTCCCAAACCGATGACTTTGTTTGTCCTGGCATAATCAAAAGCTCCGAGGTATTCTGACCAATCATGGCAAAACCGTGTGGTACATCAAAATCCTGTTCGTGGTTGGTAATGTGGAAATATACCTTATCCCCCACTTTTACACCTTCAATATTATCCGGGGTAAAGTGACTACGTATCATAGACATATAAATATGTACCTCATTGCCTTTACGTTCTACCCTTGCTTGATCTGGAGTTATAACAGCATCGGGATGTTTATTTTCATCCAAACGATAGATCTTTTTAGATTTAGGCATTAAGATTTCTGCAGGGATACCAGCTGCATAATGGGGCTCACCGTGCGTTGGAAAATCATAGATAAGCTCCATTTTATCGCCTGTAATATCATACAATTGGGCAGAGTGCTCCAATTCCGGACCTGTAGGCAAATACCTATCCTTGGTGATCTTGTTCATGGCTACTACATATTTACCAAAGGGTTTTCTTGAGTTTCCTCCAGGAATCATTAAGTGACCTACAGAATAGAATGTTGGCTTTCTGTCGATTACCTCCCACGTACCTAATTTCCATTTTACTACTTCAGAAGAGATAAAGAAAGTAGTATACGCATTTCCTTTTCCATCAAATTCTGTATGCAAGGGGCCTAAACCCCCACTTTTTACAACACCTGCCAAAATATCTTCAAACTTTAAGATAGGAATACCGTAAGCTTCTCCGTCAAATTTTTTGCCTTCAATAGCAGCAATCATCTTATCAAAAGAGTGTACTGTCAAATCAGCAGAAAGCTTACCGTTACCAATAATATACTCACCGGATGGATCTACATCACAACCATGTGGAGATTTTGGTGTAGGCAAGAAATAAACTGCACCAGGAACTTTTAAGGGGTCAACAGTCAATACTTCTTTTTTCATAGTTGAACTGGCCATATGCGTAGACTCATCATATACGTTATGAGCATAGTTTGCAGGCATCATTGTACCACCACCATTGTTTACATACTCTTCTATCAATTTCCAGTTAACGGCTGCAATAAAATCCTTATCGTTCTGCGAGGCATTTACTTCTAAAAGTGAATTTGCTTCCTCTGTGTTATAAGTAGTAAAGAAGAACCAACCATGTGACTTATCACGACCTGGGTGAGAAAGATCATAGTTAAATCCGGGCATCAATAATTGGAATTTAATATCCATATGACCGTGCTCTGGATCTACACTTATAAAAGAAAGCGCCCCTTTAAAATTGCTCTTATACTCGTTTATAGGCATATCTCGTTGCGGAACAGGAACAGAAAAACGTGTTCCGGCTACTACATACTCGGTATTTTCCGTAATAAAGGAAGAACTGTGGTTACCAGCACTATTAGGTATTTCAATAATTTCCTCGGTCTCAAAGGTCTCTAAGCTTATACGAGCAATACGCGGTGTATTGTTACCGTTGATAAAAATCCATCTTCCATCCAGTTCCCCTGCGGTCTGAGAAATATCTGGGTGGTGAGAATCATCCCAAGGCACAAAACCAAAGGAAGTTTCCAACATAGGCTTGGTCTCCTCGGAGTATCCATATCCAGAAGTAGGAAATTGTGAAAAAACAGGAATCTCCTTGAACATACGTCCAGAAGGCAGACCATATACCGTAATATTACCACTATATCCACCAGACATAAAGGCGTAAAATTCATCATATTCACCGGGTGCTACATAGACCTTTTCGGCGTTATTGGAAGAAAGCGCTCCGTTAGATGAGGCCTTTCCGTTCTGATTACCGCATCCAGTAAGCATCAATGCCGACCCTAGAAATGCGAATAAATGATATGTATACTTTTTCATTTTGTGATTATTTATGTATTTGTTTAGTTTAATTTGATGGAGGTAGGATTACTTTATCTACTACATGCACGATTCCGTTTCCTGCAGGAATACTGGCAATTATTTTAGCACCTCCCACATATACGTCATCTCCTTTAACCTCTACTGTAGTATTTTGGTCATTGGCCTGACCCAATTTCTTAAACTTTTTCAAGAACTCCTTGTCGTAGTTGCCAGCGGTTACATGATGTTTTAAGATATTAGCCAATGCAGCTTTGTTCTCTGGCTTTAGTAAATTCTCTACCGTGCCGGCAGGCAAAGCATCAAAAGCAGCGTTTGTTGGCGCAAAAACCATTAACGGCCCTGCGTTTACAAGTACATTTTCAAGACCTGCAGCCTGGACCGCGGCTACCAATGTGGTGTGATCCGGAGACCCAATTGCAATCTGTAAAACATTGGGCGTAGATCCGTCATCCTCAATAAAGGCCTGACCCTTCTTCTGAGTATCCGCTGCCTCTGTTGTTGCAGCAGGCTCACTCGTGTTGTCGGTTTTGGCCTCGCCTTTACAACTGCTAATGAACAGCAGCATAATGACCGAACCGAATAGAAATTTTAAATTGGTTGTTTTCATAATATGATTATTTATAGAGTTCTAAAGTATTCTACGATGGAGCGTACCTGCTCTACCGTTAAGTTTTGGTTGGACATCGCTGCACCATTAAATTCTACTAAAAGATCTTTGGCACACTGGTCTTCTTCTGTCATTAATTTAGGGTCTAAAATCATGTTCATTACCCATTCCGGACTTCTTCTTTCAAAAATACCAACGGGAGAAGGACCTATAAAGCGTTTATCTAATTTGTGGCAGGCAGTACAATTGGTCTTAAACAATTCTGCTCCGGCAGTTGCCATTTCTTGATTAACCACAGGATCCAGTGGCAAATCTTTGATTTGACCAACACCCTTATCCTCTAAAGTAATACGCTTGGAAGCTGGCACACCATCGTCAGCAGGAGCAGTTTCAGCAGGTTTTTCCGTTGTACTTTTACGATTAACACTAAAGCCATCGGTTTCTTTTTTTTCTTTTCCTCCACAACTGACTAGGATTACTGAGAAAATAACTACTACACTTTTAAATACTATTTTCATCTTAAGGTTGTTTCTAATTTAATACGCCAAAAATAGGCCTATTGAAGTTTCAAATATATGATAATTATCATAATAAAAGATATAAAGGTCTTTATTTATTTTAAATAAATTAATGTACCTTTCCAACATTATATAATTTATAATATGCTCTAATATCCTACCTTCGCATGGAGATGTTATCAAACGCAAGTAAGTACGCTATTAACGCTGTTTTGTTTTTAGCCCTCGACGCTCACAATGACCGTAAAGTGGGTGTAAAAGAAATTGCAGCAAGTATTAATGTGCCCGTTGCTTTTCTGGCTAAGCTACTGCAGGGTTTGGCACGAAAAGGTGTTATTTCTTCGTCGAAAGGGCCCAACGGTGGTTTTTACTTAACTGATGAAAACAAATCTCAAAAACTTATGGTTGTGGTAGATCAAATTGACGGACTGTCAAAGCTGAAGGAATGTGTCCTAGGACTTACGAATTGCGACAGTGATAAACCTTGCCCGATGCATTCCATGCTTCAACCGCTTAGAAAAAATTTTCTTCAAGAACTAAGTAGAAATTCTATAGCTACGTTCGCTAAGAAAGTCCAAGAAGGCAAGACTTTTTTAAGTATTTAAAAAATCACATCTCATGCGTAAAGCTTTACCCGAGAAGAACTACTAGTAAAACATATTAATATTGAAATTATAACTTTCCTTAAATTGATTAATTAAGTATACCACGAAGTTTAAAATAGCAGTGCTAACAGTCGTATTTACTTCATAAACACTACCTAATACCTGCTAAGAAAGCCACAAATGCTGCGTTAACAAAGAATATTTAGTTCTCGGCTAAAAAACGTACTGCTAAACGGCACCTTTATAGAATCGTAACATGGTTTATATTGAGATTACTTTAGTTAGTTTCAATTCTTTGCTCGGCCTTTCAATCTCATAAAATCAGCTAGGCATTCCTATTAGCTTTCATAAACACAAAGATAAAAACATAAAGAACCAAAAATGTTTTCAAAAGCATAAGTTGTGAAAGTAGACTTGTTTGAAAGCGTTATGGCGCAATGTTCTGCCATAGATACGCGTATAATAAAAAAAGATTTGTAATTTGTATGTGATTCAAATTTTAAAATTATGGCTAAAAAAGCAGATCAAACAGCTTCATTTATGGTTCGTTTTAACCAAATTATATTCGAGGAAGATGGCGAATCTAAGGTGCAATGGCGTGGAAAAGTATCTCATGTACAAGGTGGTGAAGATCAAAGTTTTTCAGATTTTAATGATGCTGTAACCTTTATTCAAGAAAGACTAGCTGACCTCACTTTAGAAGCGACTAAGGATAAATCGCAAGAGCAACAGGATTCTTTATTAAAAAAGAGCTTTTCTTTATGGAAAACCGTAGCGAAAGAAGGGCCTAAAGTTTTTATGGAAACCATAAAAGACCCAAGGAAGCAAGTTTCCAATTTACAGGATCAAATTAGTCATTTGGGTGAGGACTTGATGGATAAAGTACCTATAGATGAATGGAGAAATGCTTCAAGATCTGATTTTAATTCTATAAAAGAATCGATATCTCAATTGGCAGATGAGATGAAAAAATTAAATGCAAAAGTGGATGCCATTAGTAAACCTTCGAAAACAAGTCGTACTCCAAAAACAACAAAAAAGACAATTACATCTAAAAAGAAGTAAATCTTAAATGAGTCACCTCAAAGACAAACTGCAAGAGCTTAAACAATTTAAAGAAGATGCTATTATTCGCATTCAAACCTTGGGGCAGTTTAATTTGTGGCGTCAAAAGGAGAAAGTTGATTCTAAACAATGGGGAAGAGATAAAACAGTACAATTATTACAATATTTAATTTCTAACAGGCAACGTCATGCGCTTCATAAAGAAAAAATTATGGACCATCTTTGGGAAGATGGAGATGATCGCGATTTTAAAGTTGCCTTGCATGGAGTTAATAAAGTTTTAGAACCAAATAGACCTTCGAGAACTGAACCCACTTTTGTGATTAGACAAGGTGTTAGTTATCAATTAAATTCAGAAAAAGTTTGGATTGATGCTGCAGCTTTGGAGCAATATGTTATCATAGGAAATGAAGCTTTTGGCGAAGATCAGACCATTTCTAAAGCAGCCTATAAATCTGCAATTGCGTTGTATCAAGGTGTGTATTT
>RCNE010000650.1_pt1 | contig 18533 bp, 12 predicted proteins | sample 2041361 | NCBI WGS metagenome assembly RCNE01 (sample SAMN09708229, study PRJNA481090) | Marine sediment metagenome, whole genome shotgun sequencing project.
CGATCACAACACTGGCCGCTTCGGCAAAATCGAGATCAAGATTTTCGATCTGATAATCACCCAACGCCATGTTGGTAAGATCAACTGAGTTGGTCGCGGCTTCATCGTCCAGCACAAGGAAGGTGCCGGAGGTGTTGCCCGCCGCGTCAGTTGAGTTCACGATCAGCTGAGAACCATTTGGCACATTTTCGTCGAAGGCAAAGTCAGTCTCGTCGCGCAGCGTATTGAAACCCTGCTCACCGGCAACATCTGCAATCGTACCATCCGCCTGAACCTGAACAAGGCTTTGAACGTCTGAAGTTGGCACGCCGTTTTCCATCTCGGTCTCGATTGAGATACCGCGGATACCGTCACCGTCACGGGTGAAGGATGCGATTACAGGACCATTAGGTGCGGCTGTATCAATTGACAGCGTATCCTCGATTGTGGCCACGTTTCCGACGTGGTCTGTCGCTTCAACGGAGATGTTGGCAGCATAGGCACCGCCACGCACGTCGCCTGCAGGTACGGTCATTGACCAGTTGCCTGCCGCATCGACGCTCGCATCATATGATGTGCCATCGAATGTGACCCGAACAGTTGAGCCAGCCTCGACAATACCACCCAGATCAATGCCTGCTGCCGCTTCGGCTGCGTTCACGATCTGATCGGCACCCGCAGAGTTGCTGGTGATGTCGAGTGGAGCAACTTCGGTATCCACGTCAACTGTCGCACCGATGGAGCGGGAGTTGCCTGCTGCATCCGTTGCAGTGACACCTACGTCAGCGGTGTATGTACCCGCGGTGAGCGCGTTGCCGTCGAATTCCGCGGACCAGTTGCCCTCGGCATCGACCACAGCATTGGATGTCTGACCAGCCAATGTCACGACAACGGAGGTGGAGCCAACCTCGGTGGTGCCTGTGACAGTCACGTTGCCGTCGGCTTCCGCGGCGCTGATGATGTTGTCCACAGCGATATCGTCTGCCGCAACGCTTAGGTTATCGACGCGGGTGTCGACCTCAACGCTATCGGTAGCAGAGCGGCTGTTGCCAGCGGCGTCTGTTGTTATTGCTGTGATCTCAGCAGTGTAGACCCCTGCCGCCACGTCGCTGGCAGAAAAGAACGCTTCCCAGTTGCCGCTGCCGTCTGCGACGACATCGTGGCTTACGCCTTCCATGGTCACGGTGACCGTGGCGCCTGCGTCGGCTGTCCCTGTGAGAACCACACCATCACTGGCCTCGGTCTCGTTTACGAGGTCATCCCCTTCGACAGGTGTGCTGTCGATGGTCAAAACGCCCGCGTCGGTATCAACGACAACAGATGCTGACGCCGTATCCACGTTACCTGCAGCATCTGTCGCTGTGGCGGTCATAGTAGAGGTGTATGTACCTGCTGCAACGCTGCCTGCTGCAAATGTTGCTGTCCAGCTGCCATCAGCAGAGACCACAGCAGTCGTCGTAGCACCGCCCAGTTCAACCGTCACAGTTGAACCTGGCTCGGTCGTGCCTGAGACTGTCAGCGGTTGGTCTGCTTCTTCTGCGTTGATCACGCCATCGGCGCCGCCAGTGGTGGAGGTGATCGAGAAGTCACGCACATAGGTATCGACCTCAAATGTGCCGGATGTTGTGGCTGTGTTGCCGAATGTGTCGGTGGCCACAGCAGTCACAGTACCAGTGTATTCTCCATCAGAGAGTTGTGTGGAGGAGAAAGACGCGCTCCATGTGCCGTCGGCTGTTGCAACAACAGTTTGCGTTACACTGCCGATTGTCACTTCAACGGAAGCACCTGCTTGGGCCGTGCCGGTAAAGGCGACGCCATCATCGTACTCTACGCCATTGATTGTACCGTTGCCGCCAACTGTCGATGTGTCGACGGTCACGGATGTTACGGTATCAACCACCAGTGTTTCTGTGAATGTGGCAGAGTTGCCAAAACTGTCGGTTGCAATCGCTGTGATGCCAGTGGTGTATTCGCCACCTGCAAATGTGCCCGCTGCATAGGTCACGGTCCACATGCCATCTTCGCCGATTACGGTTGTTGCCGTGTTGCCGTCGATTGTCACTTCGAGTGTTGCACCGGCCTCGCCTGTGCCGCTGATGCTCACGTCCTGATCAAAACCGGCTTCATTTACGAAGTCGCCATTGCCATCCGTACCCGATGTGAATGTGATCTCTGGTGGCGTTGTGTCGATCTCAAAGGATGGACCTTCCAGCTGAGTGCCTTCCCCATCAGGGTTCGTGACAACAACCTCGGAGTCGTACACGCCATCTTCTGGGAAATCGTCACCTTCAAATACGGCTTCAAATTCGCCATCTTCGTCGATGACAGTGCTTATGCTCTCGTCACCAATGGTGACTACAACTGTATCACCCGGCTCACCGCCGCCGGTGACGGTGATCGATTGTTCGCCATCACCACCGATGACTACGTTTGTGCCATCTTCATTTACATATGGAGTTGCGGGGCCATCGCTGCCGCTTTCACCATCGCCGCCGCCAACGACACCGCCGACAACCGCAAGGCCACCAACACCTGCCGCGACAGCACCTAGACCGCCAAGGCCGCCGCCACCCAGAAGAGCCGCGCCGAGCATGGCGACTTCACCGTCCCCATCCGCGAGCGGCACACCGGCCACTTCGGAGTTGCCAAGAAAGATCAACTCGTCAGCCGGGCTCCATTTGCCCCATTCTGCAGTTGGACCGTATTGTGCGTAAAGGTTGCCCTGCCCCCCGTCTACAAAGCTCACCTCGTTGAGGTAGCCATCGGAGGACACGAAGAGGCGGTTGGCAGCGCCATCATCATTAAAGAAATTGTCGATCGTAATAATACGTCCATCGCTGAGCGTAATGACAAGCTGATCGCCGGAGCGCACCTGGCTCGCGAAATCGGACTGACGGGCATTAATGGAAATTTCTTGGCCGGCACCGGCCACTATAGTCTGGTTTGATGCATCCGCTGACACTGTGCCACGCTGCAAACCGCCCGCACTACCGCGGACAACGAAATCAATCGCATTCATTGTAATACTCACTCTACCTCGAAAGCGCCCACTTTATTGTAGGTCGCTGATCTTTATTTTTTTAAGCTGCCACCTGGCCCGTTCAATCGCGCCATGATTTCGCTTTTATTACGTCACATTACACAGGTGTGCGCGCAAAAATCTAGTACTTAATCACCCACATTTTCCCCCTAAAGCCACATGTGTGGGTCTGGGGCCACAGCTTCCCAACATATGGACCATAGTTGACGCTGTTTGCATCTTGGTAAACTCACAGTTCAGATTTACGCCTTATTTTCGCCATAAACACTATGAAGTTGACATATCCCGCGCTGAAACAGACGCTGATGAAATGGTAAAAAATGATAATGTACTACGCACAGTTGTAGAAGCGCCCGATCACCCTGTTATTCTCTCCGACGGTACCCGCCTTTCGGCGCGGCTTTGGCGACCTGAGGATGCGGAGGGCGACCCCGTCCCCTTGATCCTTGAGTTTCTGCCCTACCGTAAGCGCGATGGCACTTGCGCGCGCGATGCGCTGACGCATCCCTATTTCGCGGCGCGCGGTTATGCATGTGCGCGGGTCGACATGCGCGGCAATGGCGACAGCGAAGGGTTGATGGAAGACGAATATACTGCCCAAGAGTTGGCAGATGCGGTTGAGGTGATCACTTGGGCCGCAGCGCAACCCTGGTGCAACGGGAGCGTTGGTATGATGGGCATCAGCTGGGGCGGGTTCAATTCCCTACAAGTCGCCTCCCTTGCACCCGATGCGCTCAAGGCGATCATTACGCTGTGCTCGACCGTAGACCGTTTTGCCGACGACATACATTATAAAGGGGGCTGCCTGCTCAACGAGAATTTGGGTTGGGGCGCCACGATGCTCAGCTATTCAAGCCGCGCGCCCGATCCGGCTTTGCGCGATGACTGGCGCGAGATGTGGCTGGAGCGATTGGAGAACGAGCCTTTCTTGCCCTCCGTCTGGCTGCGCCACCAACGCCGCGATGCCTATTGGGAGCATGGCTCGGTCTGTGAAGATTACTCAAAGATCAAAGCCAAGGTGCTGGCCATCGGCGGCTGGGGCGATGCCTATAAGAACGCTGTGCCCCAATTGGTGGAAGCGCTGGACGGCGCAAAAGGCATTGTCGGCCCGTGGGTACACAAATATCCCCATTTCGCAGTGCCCGAACCGCGCATCGGATTCCTGCAAGAGGCGCTACGCTGGTGGGATCACTGGCTTAAGGGCGTCGATACAGGTGTGGAGACCGACCCCGACTACCGCGCCTATCTGATGGACGGTCTGCGCCCGGCGGCATGGTACACCGAGCGGCCGGGCCGCTGGATCGCGGAAGAGCGGGGCGCCACAACCCACCTGCCCGTCCAGACCCTTCATCTTACGGACAGTGGCACGTTGGAGGATGCGCCACAGGGGATGAAAACCCATGTCGCCTCCCCCGCGCAATGTGGTGCAGCGGCGGGCGAGTATTGCGCCATTTGGTTGGGGCCTGAAATGGCAGGAGATCAGCGCGGCGATGATGCGCTTTCGGCCACGTTTACCTCCGCAGCGTTGGACGCAGATATGGATCTGGTAGGTGCGCCACGCATAAGGCTTGCGCTCAGTTGTGACAAACCGCAAGGCCAGATTGCCGTACGCCTCAACCACATCCATCCCGACGGTGCCGCCACGCGGATCACCTATGGCGTCCTTAACCTGTCTCACCGCACTTCAGCGAAAGAGCCGCAGACAATGACCGCAGGTAAGATCGAAGAGGTCACTCTAGACCTTGATCACATCGCCTACCGCGTCCCAAAAGGACACCGTATCCGTGTCTCAATCTCGACCGCCTATTGGCCGCTCATCTGGCCCGCGCCCGAGGCTGCGCAGATCACCGTGACCCAAGGCAGCATCAGCCTGCCCCAACGCCCGACCACTGGTGGTGACGAAGTGGCCTTCCTGCCACCGGAGGCAGCGCCGCCGTGGCAAACCATTGAGATACGGCCAGAAAATCACGTCCGCCGTCAGGAAACCGACATGAAAACCGGCATCCAAAGCCTTGTGATCGAAGATGACTTTGGCAAGGTGCGCGACGCGGATCATGGACTGATCTCAGGTTCTGTCGCGCGGGAGCGTTGGGATATTCATCCCGATGATCCGCTGTCAGCAACAGGGTCATGTGACTGGGAGGACGAGACCGAGCGTGGCGACATCCGCCTGCGCACGCGTGCGCAATGTAGCATGCGGGCTGATGCGACCACATTCCACCTTACCGCGAAAATCGAGGCCTGGGAGAACGACAAGCTGATCTACACCCGTGAGCAAAGCGACGCAATTCCGCGCGATCACCTGTAGCGCAGCCCTGCGGGTGTAGGGGGAATAGCCCTTGCGACCTGCCCCTAAATGCGCGACCTTGATCCACCAATCAAAAACAGCGCCCGCAAAAGACGTGCGATTCCAACTGGGAGAACGATACAATGAACACTCAACTCAAAAAGCTGAGCACAGCCGTCACCGCAGGTCTCATGACCCGTCGTGAATTTGTTGCCCGCGCCGCAGCACTGGGCGTCACCGCCGCTGTTGCCAACTCCATGCTGGCCACCACGGCCTCCGCAGACGCACATGCCAAGCCTGTAGCAGGCGGCACCTTCCGCATGGGCGTATCCGGCGGCGAAAGCACAAACACACAAGACCCCGCAGGGTGGGCCTCCGATGCTCCCCTCGCCACGGGCTTCTTCTGGGGGGAACCACTGGTCGAGTTGGGCGAGGACGGTACATTGCGCGGTCTAGTCGCAGAAAGCTGGTCCGGCTCTGAAGATGCAAGCGTTTGGACGTTTAATGTACGTCAGGGCTGTACCTTCTCCACCGGTGAGCAAGTGACCGCAGAAGACGTGATAAAAACGATGGAGCGCCACTCCAACGAGGAATCCAAATCAGGTGCACTTGGGATCATGACAGGCATCAAAGCGATGTCCGTCGACGGCAACAGCTTTATCTGTGAGCTGGAAACCGGCAACGCCGACCTTCCGTTCCTGATGGCCGACTACCACCTGATCATACAGCCGAATGGCGGCTTTGACGATCCAACGGCTGCCATCGGCACTGGCGCCTACACCATGGAAGATTTCGAGCCTGGCGTGCGCACCACGGCTGTGCGCCGCGACGATTATTGGGGTGGTACACAAGAAGAGGTGGCACACTATGACAAGGTCGAATTAATCGTCCTCAACGATGCCACAGCGCGTACTGCGGCCCTACAATCCGGCCAGGTCGACGCAATCAACCGCGTTGAGCCAAAGATCGCAAAACTGCTGGACCGCGCGCCAAACCTCACCGTGAAAAACGTATCTGGCCGTGGCCACTATGTCTTTATCGCGCACGTGGACACTGCACCGCTTGATAACAACGATCTGCGTCTCGCGCTGAAGTATGCGATCAACCGTCAGGAAATGGTCGACAAAATCCTTCAGGGCTATGGTGGCATCGGTAACGATACGCCCATCAACGCTGCATATCCGCTATTTGACGATTCTCTTCCACAGCGTGAATTCAGCCTCGAAAAAGCGGCAGAGCACTATAAGAAGTCCGGCCATGACGGCAGCCCGATTGTCCTGCGCGTAGCCGACGGCGCCTTCCCCGGCGCGGTTGATGCGGCAGCCTTGTTCCAGCAGTCGGCCCAAGCGGCAGGCATCCCACTGGAGATCAAGCGTGAGCCAAACGATGGTTACTGGTCCGAAGTATGGAACGTACAGCCTTTCTGTGCGTCCTACTGGGGTGGTCGTCCGGTCCAAGACCAGATGTTCGCAACAGCATATCTGTCAACGGCAGATTGGAACGACACACGCTGGAAGCGCGACGACTTTGACGCGATGCTTCTCGAAGCACGTGCTGAACTTGATGAGGCCAAGCGCACGTCAATCTACGCCCAGATGAGCAGCATGCTCAATGAAGAAGGCGGCGTAATCCTTCCGATGTTCAACGACTTTGTCGATGCAATCTCTAACGACGTACAGGGATTTGTGGGCAACCCAAGCGGTCCACAAATGTACTGGAAGACATTCAAATACACTTGGAAGACGGCATAAATCCGTGCATCCCATTATCAAATTGGTTGTCCAGCGTTTAACGCTGGGCATCCTGCTCCTCTTCGCCGCGTCCATCCTCATTTTTGCCGGCACCACGATGTTGCCCGGCGATGTGGCGCAACAAATTCTCGGACAGGGTGCTACCCCCGTCAGCCTCGCCAACTTGCGCGAAGAGCTGGGGCTGAATGTTCCCCCTGTGCAGCGATATTTCAACTGGTTGGGCGGTGTCTTGCAGGGCGACCTCGGCACAGCTCTAACCAATGGCCGCGACATTGCAGACAGCATTGGCGGGCGCCTCAAGAATACGATGTTCCTCGCTTTCTGGGCGGCCGTCATCTCGGTCCCCTTGGCGATCTTCCTCGGCCTTCTGGCAGTGCGTTACAAAGACCGCTGGCCGGATAAACTGATCTCGGGCGTCACACTCACGACCATCTCGATCCCCGAATTTATGATTGGCTACATCCTTGTGTACTGGTTCGCGATCAAGTTGCGCTGGTTCCCGTCAGTCGCAATTGTGAACGACTCCATGAGCCTCGGCGAGAAGCTCAACGCGATTGCGATCCCTGTGATGGTGCTGACGCTGGTGGTACTCGCGCACATGATGCGCATGACCCGCGCCGCGATCCTCAACGTCATGCAGTCCGCCTATATCGAAACCGCCGAGCTTAAGGGTCTGCGCATGCTCACGGTGATCCGCAAGCATGCGTTCCCGAACGCTGTTGCACCCATTGTCAACGTCGTGATGATCAACATGGCCTATCTGGTGGTCGGTGTTGTCGTCGTTGAAGTCGTGTTCGCCTATCCGGGCATGGGGCAATATCTGGTGGACCATGTGGCCAAACGCGATGTGCCAGTGGTGCAGGCTTGTGGCCTGATCTTCGCCGCCGTCTATATCGGCCTGAACCTTATTGCGGATATTGTGTCCATCGTGACCAATCCAAGACTGAGGCATCCCAAATGAGTATTTCCGTGAAAAAGCTCATTTCGTGCGACCAAGCGACTTTGCAAAGTAAAGCCGCCGGGAGGCACTCGGTGCAGAATGAGAATCTAACACCTCTCTCAAAATACTGGAGAGCATCCACATGACCCGCATCCCCCCCGCAGCCCTCCTTGGCCTCTTCTTCACCTCCGTCTTCTTCTTCTGTGCGATCTTCGCGCCCTTCATCGCCCCGTACGGAATGGCCGAAGTGGTCGGCGACGTCTGGGAGCCTTCCTCTTCGGAATTCCTGCTTGGCACAGACAGCATTGGGCGTGACCTGCTGAGCCGCATGATCTGGGGCGGTCGCACAACGATCTTCATCGCCACCGCCGCGACCATCCTAAGCTTTGTGACAGGTGCGACGCTCGGCTTCTTCGCTGCTGTCTCCGGCGGCTGGGTGGACCAAGTCCTGAGCCGTTTCATCGACCTCATCATGTCGATCCCCTCGTTGATCTTTGCCCTCGTGGTTCTCTCGGTTCTTCCGACAACCATCCTGACGCTGATCGTCCTCATGGGCCTGCTGGACAGCACCCGTGTGTTCCGCCTTGCCCGTGCTGTGGCCGTGGACATCACCGTGATGGATTATGTGGAGGCCGCACGCCTACGCGGCGAGAAAATCGGTTGGATCATCTTCCGCGAGACATTGCCAAACGCGCTCTCACCATTGGTGGCTGAGATGGGCCTGCGCTTTATCTTCATGGTGCTCTTCGTCTCAACGCTGTCGTTCCTCGGCCTTGGCGTGCAGCCGCCACAGGCAGATTGGGGCGGCATCGTGAAAGAGAACAAGGAAGGCATTAACTATGGCATCCAAGCGGCCCTCTACCCCGCCTATGCCATCGCGACCCTGTGCATCTCAATCAACCTGATCGCCGATTGGGTTCTGAGCCGGACCACCTCATTGAAAGGGGGCCGCGGATGAGCGAGCCACTGCTGAAAGTACGCGGCCTCAAGATTGGTGCCACGATCTATCCCCCCGGTGAAAAGTCACGCGACATCGAGATTGTGCATGGCGTTGATTTTGATCTGGAAGCGGGCAAAGTGCTGGGCCTTATTGGTGAGTCCGGTGCGGGGAAATCTACCATTGGCCTTGCCGCCATGGCTTACGGGCGCGGCGGTGTTGAACTGACCGGCGGTGAGGTCTGGGTTAATGGGCGCGACGTGCTGCAATCGGGCATGGCAGATAAGCGGCGCTTGCGTGGAGCTGAGGTCACATATGTGTCCCAATCCGCCGCTGCCTCGTTTAACCCTGCGAAACGGATCATGGAACAAGTCACCGAAGCCGCGATTGGCCAAGGAAAGTTCTCCAAGGCGGACGCCGAAGCCCGTGCTGTTGCTCTCTTCGACAAGCTGGGCCTGCCCGACCCAGAAAACATCGGCTCACGCTATCCGCACCAAGTGTCGGGTGGCCAGCTTCAGCGCTGTATGACCGCGCTTGCGCTGTGCCCGGAGCCCGATCTGGTCGTGTTTGACGAGCCAACAACCGCGTTGGATGTAACGACGCAGATCGACGTGCTGGTCGCAATCAAAAACGCGATCCGCGATACGGGTGTGGCCGCCCTATACATTACTCATGACCTCGCTGTTGTGGCGCAGGTCAGCGATCACATCATGGTCCTGCAACAAGGTGCGATGGTCGAATACGGCACGACGGATCAGATCATCAACAACCCTGCTGAGGAATATACCCAAGCGCTGGTCTCTGTACGCTCGATCAAGCATGTCGAGAAGGAGCCGACAGGTACACCGATCCTCAAAGTTGAGGGAATCACTGCGCGTTACAAAGGCACCAATTTTGACGTGCTCAAGGGGATCGATGTCGAAATCCACCCCGGTCAAACCTTGGCCGTTGTGGGCGAGAGCGGCTCTGGTAAGTCCACACTTGCGCGGGTGATCACGGGGCTATTGCCGCCCTCTTCCGGTGAGATTACCTTTGACGGACGCACGCTGACGTCGGATTTGGCCACACGTCCCTTGGACGATCTGCGCGAATTGCAGATGATCTACCAGATGGCTGACACGGCCATGAACCCGCGCCAGACGGTGGGAACAATCATCGGCCGTCCACTGGAATTCTACTTCGGCCTGAAAGGTAAAGAGAAACAAGTGCGCATCCAGGCGTTACTGGACGAGATCGAAATGGGTGAAGGTTTCCAAGACCGCTATCCCGCTGAGCTGTCAGGCGGTCAAAAGCAGCGTGTGTGCATCGCCCGTGCACTTGCGGCCAAGCCAAAGCTGATCATCTGCGACGAGGTGACAAGTGCGCTTGACCCGCTGGTGGCGGACGGCATTCTCAAGCTGCTTCTGAACCTGCAGAAGGTGGAGGACGTGGCCTATCTGTTCATCACTCATGATCTTGCCACGGTGAAGGCCATCGCGGACAGTATCGCGGTTATGTATCAGGGTGAGGTTGTGCGATATGGGCCAAAATCTCAAGTACTGGCGCCGCCCTTTGACGACTATACCGACCTGCTGCTCAGCTCTGTGCCGGAGATGAAACTCGGCTGGCTGGAAGAGACGATCGCAAACCGGAAGATGCAGAGTGCCGGCAACTGAACCGCGCCGGTCACTTGCACCATTTTAGAACGTCAGTTTCACGCCCGCGACCACAGTGTGAGACTCCACCCCCGCATCACCGGCGATGGTCGGCATGATAAGGGGCACGAACCCGTTGTTGTACATGTATTCGATACCAACTTTGAGGTGTTTCGCAGCATCCACTTCAAGCCCCAGGATGACTTGATCCATTTTTTCCCACTCGGTTCCCGATGCGCCTTGCTGTCCACGGCTCATCATGACGGACCAAGTTGCAGGCTTTCCCAGCAGCTCTGATCTGTAGCGGCCTTGCAGGGTCAGCGCGCTAACCTTGTGGCCTGTAGCGGGCCAGATCTCTTGCGTTTCGGTGAATTCCGCCATCAGGTCGAAACGTTGGCCACTCAAGGTCGCGTTAATATCATACGCACCATTCCAATCGCGGTCGATGCCAACGCCGGGCGGATGATGTGCAATGGCGCTGTCATAGATCGTACCACGCAGGAACCCTGCGCCCAGCGTCAGATCCATACTATTGCCAACGTCAAACCGGTGGGAGCCGTTGAGGGCGAAATTGTCATAGTCTCCATTATTGCTTGGGCTGCTGATAACGCGGTTGCCACGATGCGCTGAAATCAACGAAAACGCCAATTGCGTATCGTCAGTGACATAGCCGAATTCGAACAAAGGGTTTCGCGTCTGGGCCCAAAAATAGTGACTGCTGTGACTGTGGGTAAATGGTGCGTAACTCGAGAAATTGCCAAAGTTCACGCTCTTGCGCCCAACCGCAAAATACACCGGTGAGCGGTCGAGGTCACCGACCGCAACCCAGAATTTGCGCAACTGTGTTGCTGATTGCCCCGGATACTCAACTTCGGAGTATTCGCCCTGCATAAATGCGGTCACCGACGGAAGCGTTAGAGTGGCGTTCAACGAGATTTCATTTACAACCGAATAGGTATCGGACGTGCCCCCGGCATGGGAGGGCGGCAAGCGCGACAGGATCGGGAACTTTCCCGCAGTGTTGGTTTCTTCATGAATAACTGTTCCGACAAACCGTCCGCCAAAGTATAGGCGATTGGTTTCCAGCTGCCCCGATTTGCGCGCCTTGAGCGCGAAGGGTATTTTGGTAGCTGCGTTATTTTGCCGGTTCAACATCCCTTCGGAATAGCTGAGGGAAGTGCCGACGAAACCATCAACCGTCTGTGCCGTTGCAGGTAAAGTCGCAAACAACCCCAAGGAAATAGCCGTAAGGCCGCTATAAACTAATTTTTTCATGCTCAAAATTTTCCGTATTAAATGATACCGCCTCGAACTCCAGAAAATTGGAATCCTAGTGTCGCAAGGAGCTGCGTTAACCCTTATCACAGTTTCGTGATCGCACTAACTGAATCTGCCGCACGCAAGCCTAACACCTTCCACCGCATTGCACCTGTGGGCATTGTGATGTCAAATGCGGCAACAATGAGGGGCATCATGAAAAACAAACTACTCCTAATTATTCTGGACGGGGTGCCCTATCGCAATTGGCGGCGTCTTTTTGGTAACCTTGAAGGTTGGGTGGCCAGCGGCGATGCGCGCGTTTGGAAAATCCGCTCTGTGGTGCCCTCCACCTCCGCCTCCTGCTATGCCTCGATCCACACGGGTGTGGCTCCGGCGGAGCATGGGTGTACGGGCAATGGCAATGTCTTCCGGCTCAGCCATCCTGATGTCTTTTCTCAGGTGCGTGCGGGCGGCGGCGTCACGGGGGCGGTTGCGCATAGTTTCTGGTCAGAGTTCTTTAACCGCCATCCTTTCGACTACGTCCGCGATATCGAGTATGATGAACCTGATAGCACCACCATTAACCATGGCCGGTTCCACACGATGACAGGCTACGGCATGACCAATCAGATGACCCCGTCAGACGTTGATCTGTTCGCAACGCTCACCAACATGTGCCTACGGTTCGGCCTTGATTACGGGATGCTGCACACCTGCACGCTCGACTGTATGGGCCACCGCTTTTTCCACGAATGTCAGGAGATGGATCATGCCTGTCACGTGATGGACGAGATGCTGGGGCCGTTCATCCCCAAATGGCGCGCGGCAGGCTATGACGTCATCGTCACGGCGGATCACGGACAGGATGCGCGCGGACACCACGGCGGGCGCGACCCGCTCCAACAGGAAGCCGCTCTTTATTACTTTGGCGATGCAGAAGGACCAGCGGCAGATGTCGTGATTGACCAGCTACAGCTTGCGCCGACCATCCTCAGCAGATTGGGCGCCCCTGTGCCTGACACAATGAAAGCTGAGAGCTTCTTGCGCTGACGCTCAGTAGGGCCACACGCCTTTGGCCAGCGCGGTCACAGCGTCTGACACACGGCCAAAGAAGGCCGCGCCGCGCGTGCTCATCCCACGCGCGCGCAGGCAGCCATGCACCAACCCCGCCTCATTGAACCATACGGCCTTACCCCCTGCGGCGACTATCGCATCGCGGTAGGTTTCGCCGTCACTGGCGAGCGGATCACATTGTGCGGTCACAATCACTGTCGGCGGCAGTCCCGCAAAATCGGCATCATGCAGAGGTGCATAGCGTGGATCACCCTTGGGTGCTGGCGCGCCACCCGTACGGATGGTCTGATAGAACAGCATGTCGCGGGTTGTCAGCTCCGGCGCGTTTGCGTGCTCGACATAGCTGCCTTTGGTCGGATCACCGCCCAAGCCGGGATAGATCAGGACCTGCCCCGCCACCTGCCCTCTGGCGTGATGGGTGACTGCAGCGGCAAGATTGCCCCCCGCACTGTCACCCGCCATAAACACCGGCCCCTCGAATGCAGTAACAATCGCATCAAACGCCGCTTTTGCATCGTTGTAGCAGCCCGGAAAGATAGTCTCGGGGGCAAGGCCATAGGCCACTGAGATCACGCGCAAGCCCGTCCGCGCGCATAATTCGGCGCAGACATCATCATGACTGTGCAAACCACCAACGACAAATCCACCACCATGATAATAGATCAAAGTAGCGCTTGGCTCGCCCGTCTCATAGCGGCGGCAAGAAACGTCGCCGTGGGTTTCATCCCAGACCTCTACGCCTTCAGGACGCCCTGCATGAAACGCCGCACACATTGCGTCATAGACGTCGCGCTGTTCTGCCACACTGAGGTCAACTGCATTCGGGGGGTAGAACTCCGCCCCCCGCGCAATATAGGCCCGCACCTCATCATCGAGGAGCAGGCCATAGTCGGGCTCGTTCAAGCGGCGTCCCACTGGTTGACAAAGCCGCCAAGGACCTTGCCCACAGCGGCGTCATCCGCTCCGTTCATTGCCAGTATCGCAACCAGACCACGCTTTTTATCGTCAATCACATGGTCCACACGCGCCGCTACTTCCGCTTTTTCCAGTGCCCCGTCAAAGACGCGGGTGATGGCCATGCGGCGTAGATCGGGCTTAAAGATCTTGCCAACGGCCGTCTTCGGCAGTTCATCCATAATCGTCAGATGCTTGGGCTGGGCCGCGCGCTCTTGTACCTTTTCCTTTGCAAAGGCGAGCAGCTCTTCGGACGTCACACTCGCACCGCCCACCAACTCGACAAAGACGCAGGGCACTTCGCCTGCATGCTCGTCGGGCTGGCCAATTGCACCCGCAAAGGCGACAGCGTCATGACCCAAGAGCGCTTCCTCGATCTCGGCGGGGTCAATGTTGTGACCACCCCGAATGATCAAATCCTTGGCGCGGCCCGTGATCCAGATATAGCCGTCCTCGTCCTTACGCCCCAAATCGCCTGTGCGCAGGAAGTCGGTGTCATAGTAGAGGTCTTTGTTCTTATCAGCCTCAGTGTAGGTATTGCCCGGAAAGACACCCGGATTGGAGACACAGATTTCGCCAATCTCATCCACATCAGCATCAATCGGGCCATCTGGTGTCCCTTTGATGATCCGAACTCTGGAATAAGGGAACTCGACCCCGATGGAGCCAACTTTACGTACGCCGTCTGTCGGATTACCGGAAACCAGCACGGTCGCCTCCGTCAGGCCGTAGCCCTCGACAATCGTGATGCCTGTCGCTTCTTCAAACCGCCGAAACAGCTCCATCGGCAGAGGAGCGGAACCGGAGAAAGCGGTTTTAACCGTGGAAAGGTCAGCATCGCCAATCGGGCGCTGCATCTTGGCTGAAATGGCCGTTGGCACCGTGATAATGAAGGTAACCTTCCAACGCTCGCAAAGCTTCCAGAAGTTGTCGAACACACCCTCGCCGCGGTACCCTTGGGGGGTAGGCAAGATGATATGCGCGCCAGAATGGATACAACCCATAAACACCGCATGCACGGCCATTACATGGAAGAACGGCAGCGGGCACATGGCCACATCATTTTCGGTATAAAGTAGACGCGCGCCCGTCCAGCCGTTGTAGATCAGGCCGGAATACTTGTGCTGCGCAACCTTGGGCATGCCCGTGGTCCCGCCCGTGTGGAAATAGCAGCACACGCGATCTTCTTGCGGGTCCTCGAATTGTAGTGTTTTGGGCTGCTTCGCCATTTCTTCGTTGAAATTCTTGTAGACTGCTTGATTTTGCTCGGTCCGCTTGGGGCGGATCAGCGGCACGATGATCTTTTTGATACCTGTTAGATAGCGGTGAAGGTCAACTTCAAGAACCGTTTTCACGTTGGGTGCCAAAGACACCGCTTTCGCAGTCTTATCCGCAACATCGGTTTTCGGGAACGGGCGCAGGGTCACAACCACGGATGCATTCGTCTCACGCAGGATGGCACCGATTTGCTCGGCGTCGAGCAGCGGATTGATCGGGTTCACAATCCCTGCAATGGCCCCGCCCACAAGGGTAATCGCCGTCTCGTTGGTGTTGGGGAGAACGTAAGCCACAACGTCCTTTGGTCCGATGCCAAGACTGCGGAACAGGTTGGCCGCCTGAACCGATTTATCGTGGAACATCTGCCATGTCAGCGTCTCAGCAAAGTCCGTTGGCCCCGACAAAAGCTGATAGCTGATCGCGTTGTTATTCGGAAACTTGGATGTCGTACTCGCCAACATTCCATAGAGCGTTTTGTGCAGATCGCGGTCTTCCCACGCGCTCTCCGCCTCAATCATTCCGCGGTCCGGTATTCCGTTATATCCCATGTGTCTTCCTCCCCTGTGCTGCCACTTTTGCGGCATGCATAATTTATCGCCTGACGATGACGCCCTTGCCGCAGAATTTCAAGCAAAGCATGGCCCGAGACGCAGCGTTATGAGCGCAACTGCCCATACGTCAATCATGTAGGAGGAATATGGGGATGTTCCGCGTTGTGCGGAAGGGCTGCACCCCAATAAAATATCGGGGTGCAGAATTTGACTTAGGCCGTTGGGATACGCAGCATCTGACCGGGATAGATTTTGTCAGGGTGCGTTAGCATCGGCTTGTTGGCCTCAAAGATTTTCTCGTAATGCGCGCCATTGCCGAGAGTCTTCGCGGAGATCGCCCAAAGGGTATCCCCCTTCTCGACTGTGTGGAACGTCGGCTCACCTTCGCCGCCGGTCACATCATCTTCAACTTGGGCCACGCCTTCGACATTGCCCACGGCCAGAATGACCTTCTCGCGCATTTCCTGAGAGGCCGCTTTGCCAGTCACGGTGACTTTGTCGCCGTCTACTTTGATGTCCAGACCTTCGGCATCAAGGCCCAGCTCTTTCAACTCGTCTTGCAGCGCGGCGCCGGACACTTCGGCCTCATCATCGCCGCCAAATACTTTTTTGCCGGCACCTTTTACGAAACTCCACAGACCCATTTGAATACTCCCTGAATAAATTGATTTGTGCCAAGAGTGTTTCACCCTGCGGCACGAGATGACAAGGGGGAATTACTCTGCCGCAATCCCGTCTGTGAACTGAAGCCGCGCCAAACGCGCATAAAGCCCGCCTTTCGCCACCAGATCATCATGGGTGCCTGTGTCTACAATCTGCCCCGCCTCAAGCACGACAATGCGGTCAGCCTTTTTCACAGTCGCCAAGCGGTGCGCCACGATCAGGGTGGTACGCCCCGCGCTCAACTCTTCGACGGCGGCCTGCACTGCACGCTCGCTCTCGGCGTCCAGCGCGCTGGTGGCCTCATCAAGCAGCAAAACAGGCGCTGCACGCAAAATGGCGCGCGCAATAGCGATGCGCTGCTTTTGTCCACCGGACAGCATGACACCGCGCTCCCCCAAGTAGCTGTCATACCCCTCAGGCAGTTTGATGATGAACTCATCTGCTGCTGCTGCGCGCGCGGCGCTCTCGATCTCGGCATCCGTCGCCTCAGGTCGGCCAAAGCGGATGTTTTCGCGCGCGGAGGCCGCAAAGATCACCGGGTCCTGTGGCACCAACGCAATCTGGCGGCGGAAGGCATCGCGTTTGAGATCGCGCAGATCAACACCGTCGAATGTGATGCGCCCTGACTGCGGATCATAAAAGCGCAAGATCATCTGAATGATCGTCGTCTTACCCGCCCCTGACGGCCCGACGAAGGCCACCGTTTCACCCGGTTTGATCTCAAGCGTGATACCGTGCAGCGCCGCCGTCTCGGGCCGTGCGGGATAGCGGAAATTTACATCTTCGAACCGGATATGCCCTTCTACAGGCTCCGCGAGAACCTGTGCCGTAGCGGGGTCTTTCACAGGGTCTTGTGTCTCCAGCAAATCTACCAAGCGCTCGGTCGCTCCTGCGGCGCGTTGCAGCTCTGACCAGATCTCGGACAAGGCGGCAACTGCTCCTGCAACCATCACAGCATAGATCAGGAACTGGATCAGCGCACCAACAGTCATCACCTCGGCACGCACATCACGCGCACCGATCCAAAGGACCCCGACAACGCCAGAAAACACGAGGAAGATGACAATCGTAGTGAGGTACGCACGTGTGCGGATGCGGCGGCGCGCAGCCTCAAACGAATGCTCCGTCATATCGGCAAACTGCAAGCGGCTTGCGGCTTCATGGGTGAAGGCCTGTACCGTCTGCACGGCACTTAAACTCTCGGAGGCGTTACCCGAGGAGGCCGCGATCCAATCCTGATTTTCACGACTGATCACCCGCAAGCGGCGGCCCAGAAACAAAATAGGCAGCACCACAGCAGGCACAATGAGCAGTACCAACCCCGCCAGCTTGGCCGAGGTCAGGAGCATCAGGATCAACCCCCCGATAAAGGTCAGAAAATTGCGCAGTGCGATGGAGATGGATGAGCCGATGACGCTGAGTATCAGCGTGGTATCTGTGGTGATGCGGCTGAGGACTTCACCCGTCATTATCCGCTCATAAAATACAGGGCTCATAGAGATCACGCGATCAAAGGTCGCCTTGCGGATGTCGGCCACCACACGCTCTCCGAGCCGCGTCACCAACGCATAGCGCAGCGCGGAGCCCACCGCCAACAAGCCCGCAATCACCAACGCAGCTAGGAAGTACTGATCCAGCAGCGCCTCTTCGCCTATATTGAAGGTGTCGACAACGCGGCGCACCGCCAGGGGCAGTGCCAATGAAATCATCGCCGTCGCCACCAGCGCGGTCAGCGCGCCCGCCATAAGCAGGCGGTAGGGCCGCAAAAACGGGAGCAAAGCGCCCAATGCGCCAATCTTGCGCGAGCGCGCGCGCTCTTCCGTGGCTGAGGGAGGGGGCGTGGGAGTATCCACCATGCGCTGTCCTTTATCAAATCGTGCAGCACTTAGTGGCTTGCGAAGCAAGCGGGGTCAAGCGTTGCGCTGTCGCAGATTGATCATGAAGTGAAAGAGTGGAGCGGGCGGAGGGAATCGAACCCTCATCTTCAGTTTGGAAAGCTTGCGCTCAAAATTCAATAAATTATTATAATTCAGATACATATCTTTTCAACATCTAGGATTTGGTAGGTAATGTGTCGGAAATGAATTTCTGGAGCGGGCGGAGGGAATCGAACCCTCATCTTCAGTTTGGAAAACTGAGGTCTTAACCATTACACAACGCCCGCTTACAATTTCGTCCAATATTT
>RCNE010000653.1_pt1 | contig 18482 bp, 17 predicted proteins | sample 2041361 | NCBI WGS metagenome assembly RCNE01 (sample SAMN09708229, study PRJNA481090) | Marine sediment metagenome, whole genome shotgun sequencing project.
TGTCAATAATGGAAATATAAAGGTGCTAGGAGTTAATGGAGAGTTTGAAATCAGCAATGTCAATGGTGAGATAACTTTAGAGAAAGTAAGTGGCTCCGCTTCTGCCGATACGGTCAACGGCGATGTTAATGTAACTTTTGTGAACGTAACGAGCGGGGCCAATATGGCTTTTAGCAGTTTGAACGGCGACCTGGAAATAACTTTTCCGAGTTCGGTAAAGGCCGACTTAAAACTAAAATCGGAGCAAGGTGATATTTTTACCGACTTCGAGATGGCCGTCGACAAACAGAAACCCGTAGTGGACAAAAATACTTCAGGCGGAAAATACAAAGTCAAAATAGAACAATGGGTTAACGGTAGTATTAACCGCGGTGGTCCAGAAATGCTCTTCAAGACTTTTAATGGGGATATTATTATCAGGTCGAAATGGCTTCGGTCTATTATTTCAGAAGTGTACAACCAGATAAAACTATTCAGAATTAGTTACAACTGTGCAGAGTTTTCGGAAAGATAGAGGGGTGCCGGGTCATTATATAGTTTAGAGTACCAATGATTTTTTAAACCGTATCGATATGGTACCGGATTATGTAATGCAGCCTGGCTAAAACAATGCGCAAAATTTGACCGAGAAAAGGAACTATCCAATTCCGTGTTAAAATGAATCTTAATCTAACGGTTAGTTTCCCGTGTGAATGGCACAAAGCGAACGGCCATCAGGTTTTTAGTCTTTACCTTGCCGTTCTTTTTTGTTGCCAAAACCAACTGCCGAACTGAATTTGGTGGCCCCAAGGGAATAATTAGTTGCCCGCCTTCCTTGAGTTGTTCTAGTAATGCCGCAGGAACCGATTCCGCCCCGGCCGTAACGATAATGGCATCAAAAGGGCCTTCCTCTGGCCAACCATGGTATCCGTCCCCGATTTTTACCTCGATATTGGTATACCCTATTTTCTTTAATCTGTTTTTGGCCGCTAGCCCTAACTTCTTAACGATTTCGATCGTGAAGACAGCGTCCGCTATTTCTGCCAGAACGGCTGCCTGATAGCCCGAACCCGTTCCTATTTCCAGAACTTTATAATGTGGTTTCAGGTCAAGCGATTGGGTCATAAAGGCCACTATATAGGGTTGGGATATGGTCTGCCCTTCACCAATAGGTATCGGACCGTCTTCGTAGGCTAGTTTCTTAAGGTGGTCAGGTACGAACTGATGTCGGGGTACGCTCATCATGGCATTTAAGGTGGCCTTGTCGGTAATGTCCCTATTTTTCAGTTGGTAAGCGACCATGTTTGCCCGTTGGGATTTATAGTCCGTTTGACCAAATCCCCTTCCTGTAAAGAAAAGTACTAGCAGTATGAGGATTTTTTTCGGCATAGGCGAAATCTAGAATTATAGATTAGTTTTAAGTTACGCCAAACGGGATAATATTCCAAAACTGTTATTCTGGTCTCGGAAGGAGCGGGTCATTTTATTGGGAGAAAATAATACGACACGGACTTGGCCAAAAAAAGACCGCTAAACTTTGCAGTAAGGCGGCCTTTTTTTGAGTTAGTCTTGTTTTTGTATTATCCCAAAGCGACTCTTTTAAATCCGGTAACTTCTAGATTTGAATCTACCGATTTTACATAGTGTGCAACGCTCTGTTTACTGTCTTTGATGAAATCTTGGTTTACCAAGGTGTTATCTTTGAAGAAACGCTTCAATTTTCCTTTAGCGATATTGTCCAACATCGCTTCAGGCTTTCCTTGTTGACGTAATTGATCTTTCGCGATTTCGATTTCTTTGTCGATAACCGATTGATCTACGCCTTCTTCGTTCAAAGCCACTGGATTCATCGCCGCCGCTTGCATAGAAACGTCTTTTGCCACAACATCGGCTCCCTCAACGGCAGCCGAAAGCGCTGTTAGAACAGCTATTTTGTTTCCGGCGTGAATATAGCTTCCAATAAAAGGAGCGCTTAATTTTTCAAATCCACCGATTTCGATTTTTTCGCCGATAAGCCCGGTCTGTTCTGTCAATTTTTCTTGAACGGACATTCCGTTATAGTCAGCGGAAAGAAATTCATCTTTGCTGTCATAGCCCAAAGCCAATTCGGCCAACTCATTTGCCAAGGTTACGAAAGTATCGTTCTTGGCAACAAAATCGGTTTCACAATTCAGGGAGATAACGACACCTTCGGTATTCGCTGAATTTACTTTGGCAATAGCGGCACCTTCCGAAGAATCTCTATCGGCCCTTTTTGCGGCTACTTTCTGTCCTTTTTTACGAAGTATCTCGATTGCTTTCTCGAAATCACCTTCTGCCTCGACCAAGGCATTTTTACAGTCCATCATGCCTGCACCAGTGGTCTTTCTCAAATTATTTACTTCTGCGGCTGTGATTTTTGCCATAATAAAATATTTTATTGTCATTCCCGCGAAGGCGGGAATCTTTATATTAATTGTTTTTTAATAGGTTATTCTACCCCTCCTTTAACACTGTCTTGCCATTCTTTCAACTCGTCCCATTTTTCATCAGCGGCCATTTTCGCCTGCTTTGGCCAAGAAGTTGGGTCGAGATGTGCCATTCTAGAACTGGCCTCTGTCAAAATTTCCTTGATCTTATCGACATCTCCTTTTGCAAGTTTAGCGTAAGACTCCAGACCTGCATTAGCAAGTGCTTCAGCAGCTTTTGGACCTACACCCTCGATTTTTGTCAAGTCGTCTGCCTTGTCGGCTTTGGCCTTCGGGGCTTTTTTTGGAGCTTCCTTTTCTTCTTCTACGGCCTCTTTAGTGGCTTCAACGTCAACTTCAACTGCCGCAGCTTTGGCAACAACTGGTGTTGCCTCGGTTTCTACGGTTTCAGGTGTTGGCTTCGGTTCTTCCTTTTTGTCCTTTGGTGCTTCTTCGGTAGCTTCTATTTTCTTTTCCTCTTTCTTAGGTTCGTCGCTACCTTCTTTATCGGCCTGTTTTTCCGATTTTCTTTCTGCCAGACCTTCTGCCACTGCATTGGTGACTTCGGTCATAATAATGTCAATTGATTTCGATGCATCGTCATTCGATGGTATCAAATAATCAACATCCCTAGGGTCTGAATTGGTATCGACCATCGCGAAAATTGGAATGTTCAATTTCTGGGCTTCCTTTACGGCAATGTGCTCACGCATGGTATCAACGACGAACAATGCCCCTGGTAAACGGGTCATTTCCGAAATGGAGCCCAAGTTTTTTTCCAATTTGGCGCGTAGACGGTCTACTTGCAAACGCTCTTTTTTAGAAAGTGTATTGAATGTTCCGTCTTTTTTCATACGGTCGATAAATGCCATTTTCTTTACCGCCTTACGTATGGTAACGAAATTGGTCAACATACCGCCGGGCCATCTTTCGGTGATGTACGGCATATTTACGTTGGCCACTTTCTCGGCAACGATATCTTTCGCCTGTTTTTTAGTAGCTACGAAAAGAATTTTTCGTCCCGATGCAGCAATTTTTTTGAGGGCCTCGTTGGCCTCATCCAATTTTGCTACTGTTTTGTAAAGATTGATAACGTGAATTCCGTTACGCTCCATGTAGATATAGGGCGCCATGTTAGGGTTCCACTTTCGTGTTAGGTGGCCAAAATGCACACCTGCTTCCAATAATTGTTTTACTTCGACTCTCGCCATTTGAATTTAGTTTACGTTCTTTTTGAATAGGCAATGTTTGAGTGGTATCACACCATGGCGTGAAGCCTCAAACATTTGGATGCTAAACTAACGGTGCCCTTTTCAGGGGCTCCCGAAAACCATTCTATAGTATGAGAACGGTTTATAATTTATCCCAACGAATCGGGACTTTCAATGAACTTGGTTTATACAACCCCGACGCTTCGGGGTTTCCGTATTAAATTAGATATATAAGTTTGGCATCTACCAAAAGACAGATGCCAAGTGTACTCTTGTGATTAACGTTTGGAGAACTGGAATTTCTTACGGGCCTTTTTCTGACCGAATTTCTTACGCTCAACCATTCTAGGGTCACGGGTCAAAAGACCTTCCGGCTTAAGTACCGTTCTATGCTCTTCGTCTACTTCGAGCATAACCCTTGAAAGCGCTAAGCGAATAGCTTCGGCCTGACCTGTGATTCCGCCACCGTAAACATTTACCTTAACATCGTAAGTATCTTCATTACCGGTAAGGGCAAAAGGTTGTTTCACTTTATATTGAAGGGTAGCAGTAGGGAAATAATCGTTTAAATCTCTCTGGTTTATAGTGATTTTTCCTTTTCCGGCTGAAACGTAGACGCGGGCGACTGCCGTTTTTCTTCTTCCGATTTTATGAATGGTCTCCATTACTTGAATTCTTTTAAGTTGATAACCGTTGGTTTTTGCGCTTCATGTTCGTGCTCCGATCCCACAACAACTTTTAGGTTTCTGAAAAGTTCGGCACCCAACTTGTTTTTTGGAAGCATACCTTTGATCGCTTTCTCTACGATACGTTCAGGATGCTTGGCCAAAAGCTCCTTGACGGATCGTGAACGTTGCCCACCGGGGTAACCCGTATAGCGCAAATACACTTTTTCGTCCCATTTGTTACCGCTCAATTCAATTTTTTCTGAATTGATAACGATAACATTATCACCACAGTCAACATGTGGTGTGAAATTCGGTTTATGTTTTCCCCTTAGCATTTTAGCCACTTTTGATGCCATACGGCCCAAAGTTTCTCCTTCTGCATCGACCAACAGCCATTGCTTGTCAACGGTCGCCTTATTGGCAGAAACGGTCTTATAACTTAATGTATCCACTACGGTTACTTTTTAATTAAACACTTCAATCCCCTGAAACGGGCTGCAAATGTAAACTAATTCTATTGAAATACAAATGCTTGTTTCCGAATATTTTTTGACAAAAATAGAAATTTCTAAGGTGAAGGATAGTAGCTTTCTTTTTTAGTGAAGCTCCTATAATGTTTCGCTTTGTGAAGCTATGATATTATATGAAATACGATAAAGCTAATTTCTGCGTTTATTTCATTCCTAATCTTTTAAATAAAATAAGAAATGAGAAAAAATATAGTGTTGTCTATATGTGTGACCGCCGCTCTAGTATTTTCCTGTTCTCCGGAAAAAATTGTGGAGGACGTCGTAAAAGAACAAGAGGAGAAATTGGAAGAATTGATTAATGACGTAGTAAAGGAGAACGAAACCGAAGAGGAAGCTGAGGGAGAAAAGGAAGAGGAAGCTGAGGGAGAAAAAGAAGAGGGAACAGATCAAAGTGCCATGCTTCACGGTAAATGGGAAGCTACCGAACTGAAAATCGACTCAAATACGGCAAGCGACCAATTGAAATTCGGAAAGCAGATTTTAGACCACCTTACAGATAAGGAGTGCTTCATTATCAGCTTTATTTTCAATTCCGATTTAACCGTGATGGCCGAAAACTCGGTCAATTATTTAGAAATTAATGTTGGGGGAACAGGTCTTGATGTTCCATGCCCTGAAAAGAAAGACACGGAATCCAGCACGTATACATACGATGGCGAGATTTTAACCTTAATAGATGGTGATGATAAGAAACTTATTTTGGCAGTTACCGTAGAAGAAAATACGATGACGGTAGATGCCAAAGATCTTGATTTGCCCAATTTTAACGAAGACGGTCAATTGATTTTCACGAAGGTCGAAGAATAAATAGAATCGAATCTTTTAAAAAGGTCGTTCCAAAGAAAGGAACGGCCTTTTTTTATGTTTAAATTGAAATTGAGGGTCTGAGGTTGCATATAAAGGAAAACCGAACGCTACTGCTTATAGAATTTTGTATGCACCTGTTGCTCCTTCGACTGGATTGTAATAATATAGGCTCCGGAAGAAAGCGTAGAAATAGGAATGTTAATAGCGTTTCGGCGAATTTCCCAGTGATGGGCCAAGACTACGTTTCCATAGATATCCATAATAGAGATGTCGGCTTTCGACGTATTTTTTAGTCCTAAAATATGTACAACATTGGTAGCAGGGTTGGGAAAAACCTTCACTTTCGTCTCGGAGACTATTTGAGGGTTAGAAGTACCGTCGTTTTTATCCCATGTCTGGGCATAGCCTGTGCAGGCCAGACATAAAAAAATACTAAGGGCAACGTAGGTTTTCATTTGATTATGGCAAGGTTCTATCTAAGATAGAATTCAAAACAAAAGTAGTACGCTACACCTTGATGGGCTAAAAAATGTTGTGAAAACCCTGCAATTTGTATGTCAATGTGCTTCCAGCCAATCTGAACCGGTGCCCAGTTCTACATCCAAGGGAACAGCTAGTTTATAGGCATTCTCCATCTCCGACTTGATAAGGGGTTTCAATTTCTCCAACTCTGGCCTGTAGACATCGAATACCAATTCATCATGCACTTGCAAGAGCATTTTCGACTTGTAATCGCCTTCCGATAGTTTTTTATGAATGTTGATCATCGCAATTTTTATGATATCGGCCGCGCTACCCTGTATAGGGGCGTTAACGGCATTGCGTTCTGCAGCGCCCCGCACTATGGCGTTACTTCCATTAATGGCTTTTAAATACCGACGACGGCCTAAAACGGTTTGTACATAGCCATTATCCCTAGCAAAATCGATTTGCTCACCCATATAGTTTCGCAATTTAGGGTAGGTCTTATAATAGGTGTCTATCAATTCTTTGGCTTCCGAGCGGGAGAGGTCGGTTTGGTTGCTCAAACCAAAGGCGGATACCCCATAGATAATTCCGAAGTTGACCGTTTTAGCATTGCCTCGTTGTTCTCGGGTGACCTCTTCAATAGGCACGTTGAAAACCTTTGAGGCTGTGGAGGCATGAATATCCTCCCCATTTTTAAACGCTTCTATCATGGTCGTTTCTTCGCTTAAAGCCGCGATGATACGTAGTTCTATTTGCGAATAATCCGCGGCCAATAAGATATAATTCTCATCGCGCGGTATAAAGGCCCTACGAACTTGCCGGCCTCTTTCTGTTCGTATCGGAATATTTTGAAGGTTCGGGTTGTTACTGCTCAAACGGCCTGTAGCCGCAACGGTCTGCATATAATCGGTATGCACTCTTCCCGTTGATGGTTCTACTTGCTCAGGAAGGGCGTCGACATAGGTGCTTTTTAGTTTTGATAGCCCGCGGTAATCCAACACGTTCTGGATAATCTCATGGTCTTTTGCCAGATAGGACAGTACCTCTTCTGCCGTTGAATATTGGCCGGTCTTGGTCTTTTTGGGCTTGTCGACCAATTTCATCTTGTCGAAAAGTATTTCCCCTAATTGTTTTGGCGATCCGATATTGAATTCTTCCTCGGCGGTCGCGTAAATTTTGGTCTGCAGTGCTGCGATATCATTATTAAGGTCGTCCGAGAGGGATTTCAAAAAAGCCCCGTCCAAATTAATTCCTTCAAGTTCCATATCGGCCAAAACATGCAGCAACGGAATCTCGATAGTATTAAATAAATCTTCCGTTTTAGCTTCAGCTAACTCGGGCCGAAAATGTTGTGCCAATTGAAGGGTAATGTCCGCATCCTCTACTGCATATTCGGTTTGTTTTTCTAACGGGACATCGCGCATGCTCAACTGGTTCTTTCCTTTTTTTCCGATGAGTTCCGTAATTGAAACCGGCGTATAGTTCAAATACGCTTCCGAGAGCACATCCATATTGTGCCGCATATCGGGATTGATAAGGTAATGGGCCAACATCGTATCGAAGAACTTGCCTTTTACCCGAAGCTCATATTTATTTAAAACCTTAATGTCGTATTTGAGGTTCTGACCGATTTTTTCAATTGCCTCTGATTCAAAAAAGGGACGAAGCTGTTCAATAAGCTCTTGTGCTTGGGCCTTTTCCTCAGGGAAGGGGATATAAAAACCTTTGGTGGCTTCCCAAGAAAATGCAATACCTACCAGTTCTGCGGTCAATGGATTCAGCCCGGTAGTTTCCGTGTCAAAACAGACCGAAGTTTGTTTCATCAAATTCTGTAAGAATAGTTTCATCGCCATACCCGGAGCGACACTTTGATACACATGCGGAACGTCTGTAATAGTTTTTCGACTGTTGTAATCTTTTATGGTTCCTGCAGCTTCTGACGGGTCGCCTCCAAATAACGAAAATTGCCCGCCACCGGCTTCTTTGGGTTTGGTTTTTGCAGCCGGCTTACTTCCGGTTTCAGTTGGAGTTTCTTGCGTCTCTTTAGAAAATATTTTGATGAATTGGTCTTTTAGCCTTCTGAACTCCAACTCTTCAAAAATCTGTTGCACTTTTTGATTATCCGGCACTGACATTTCATAATCACCCGCATTAAAAGTTACGTCGCAAGTGATGCAAATCGTTGCTAGTTTTTTAGATAGAAGTCCCAGTTCTTTATTGCCTTCTACCTTTTCTTTCATCTTGCCCTTGAGCTTGTCTGTATTTTCCAAGAGGCCTTCCATTGAACCGAATTCCTGAATGAATTTCTTGGCCGTTTTATCACCGACCCCAGGTAAGCCGGGAATGTTATCACTAGCGTCGCCCATCATCCCTAGATAATCGATGACCTGTTCAGGGCGTTCGACGCCAAAACGTTTTTGTATTTCGGGAATACCCCATATTTCGATTCCGTTGCCCATTCGCGCGGGCTTGTACATAAAGATATTGTCGGAAACCAATTGACCAAAATCTTTATCGGGCGTCACCATAAAAACCTTGTAGTCCTCTTTTTCTGCCTGTTTTGCTAATGTGCCAATAATGTCATCTGCCTCCCAACCTTCCAAAACAACCGCTGGAATATGCATTGCCTCTAAAATCTGCTGAATGTAAGGTACGGCGATGCGAATCGCATCGGGAGTCTCGCTTCTATTCGCTTTATATTCTGGGAAAAGTTCTGTTCGTTCCGCACTTCCGCCTTTGTCAAAGCAAACGGCTAAATGGTCCGGTTTTTCCCGTTTGATAACATCAAAAAGGGAGTTCATAAACCCCATAATAGCTGAGGTGTCCATACCTTTTGAGTTGATTCGAGGGTTTTTGATCAGGGCATAATACCCTCTGAAAATAAGGGCGTAGGCGTCAAGTAAAAAGAGTCTTTTTTGTTCTGGCATAGGTTGTGTTCTAGAAGTTTTTATAAATGTCGGAGGCCGATGGCATTAAGAGTCGAGATACGAACCCGAGGGATTATTGACATGTTCCTCGCCCGAATAGGTGCGATACGTAAACCCTGGGTGAATGCAATACCCGCCAGTCTCTCCTTTTTTATTGACGGCGATAAAACCGATTTGAAAATCTTGCTTGTCCTTATTTTTTGCGATGATGCGTTTTACGCCTTCTTCACATGCTTCCTGTGGCGATTTGCCTTGGCGCATCAGTTCCACGATCAGAAAACTGCCGACCGTTCTTACGACCTCTTCGCCCATTCCGGTTGCTGTGGCGCCACCGATTTCATTGTCCACAAAAAGTCCCGCACCGATGATAGGGGAATCGCCTACACGGCCGGCCATTTTAAAGCCCATACCACTTGTAGTGCACGCTCCTGAGATATCCCCATTTTTGTCAATGGCGAGCATTCCGATAGTGTCGTGGTTTTCAATATTAATAATGGGTTTATATTCCGAGGTTTTCTTCCATTCCACCCAGTCTTGCTTTGATTTTTCGGTGAGCAGGTTTGTTTTCTTGAAACCCATTTCGTAGGCAAACTGTTCGGCCCCTTTTCCGGCGAGCATAACATGAGGCGTTTCTTCCATCACTTTGCGTGCGACCAAAATCGGGTTCGCAATATTCTGCATCGCCAGTACGGCACCACAGTTTCCGTCTTTATCCATAATACAGGCATCCAAGGTAACGTTTCCGTCGCGATCAGGTCGGCCACCAACACCCACGGTCTGGTTGTTTACATCATTTTCTTCGACCATTACTCCCTGGACAACAGCTTCTAGAGAACTTCCGCCGTCCTTTAAAGTTTCCCAAGCTTTTGCAGAGGCCTTATGAAAATTCCATGTACAGATTACGATTGGCACGGTAGTCTTGGCGTTTTCCGATAACCCTATTTTAAGTTGGCTCTCTTCCTTACAGGAAGCGATTAAAGGCGTAGATATCAGACCTGCTGTGACGACCGTCGAATTTTTCAGGAATTTTCTTCTTTGCATGAATTCAGGATGTTTAATTTAGACCGATAAATATAAGAATATGCTAGTAGAAGTCTGTGCCAATTCTTTGCAATCTGCATTAAATGCTCAAAGTGCCGGAGCAAATCGTATTGAACTTTGTTCCGAGCTTGCCGTTGGCGGAATTACGCCATCTTACGGACTGCTGAAAAGCATAAGGCAACATATTTCTATACCTGTACATGTTTTGGTGCGTCCGAGAAGCGGAGATTTTACCTATTCGGATGAGGAGTTTGAAATTATGAAAGCGGATATTGCCCTATGTGTTGAACTGGGTTTTGATGGAATCGTTTCTGGCGTTCTGCAAAAAGATTTTACATTGGATAAAGAGCGTACCAAAACATTGATCGCACTATGCGGAAGCCTAAAATTCACTTTTCACCGCGCGTTCGATTGGCTCGAAAACCCAATGGAAACACTATCGCAATTGGAAACTCTGGGTGTGGATTGTATCTTGACCTCGGGGCAACAAAAATCTGCGGTTGAAGGTATTACGTTATTGACCGAACTTTACCGAAAAGCATCGAAATGCAGCATTATGCCAGGTGGAGGTGTAAGAACGGACAACATCCATATTTTTCGTGAGCTCGGTTTTTCGGCCATCCATCTTTCAGGAACGAAGTTTATAGAGACCTTGCCTGAAAGACCTAAAGTTTCGATGAATTCTCCATCGTTTCTAAAAGACAATGAAATAGCGTTAACCGATACGGATACTATCAGCAAAATTGTAAATACGGTTAAATAAAATGTAAAAGGGGCAGCCCTCTTAGTTTTTAAAAATATCTTTACGGCCATGTTACGTTGGATTATTTTTATCGCCGTTTATTTCGCCCTTGGTCTTTACACTTTGCAGGCCCTGAAGACAGCTACCAGATACCCTTGGGTGTATTATTTGTTTATTGCAATTGCCGTTTTGGTACTGGGTAATTTTATCTATCAGTTTACATTTGGGGAGGCCCAAGGCAGGGTATTGAGCCGGCCTAAAAGTTATGCATTCGGTCTCTTGCTCACCGTACTGACCTTTCAGCTTATCACGATTATTTTTCTTTTTTCCGAGGATATTTTTCGCTTTCTGACAGGAGTGTACCACAAGTTTTTCGGTGGAACTAAAGAATTCAGCCTTCCGGAGCGTAGACGATTTTTAAGTGTAATCGCTTTGGGAATTGCAGCAATACCTTTCGGAGCCCTGCTTTATGGTATGTATCGTGGAAAGTACAACTTCAAGGTGCTAAAATATAACCTGGAGTTCGACGACCTGCCGGATGCTTTTGACGGCTATCAGATTACACAAATTTCAGACATACATAGCGGAAGTTTTGACAACAGAAAAAAAATCGAATACGCCGTCGATTTGGTCAATCAGCAAAAAAGCGACGTGATTTTGTTCACGGGCGATATGGTCAACAACAAAAGTGAAGAGATGAAACCATGGGCCGATCTGTTTGCTACCCTTGAGGCAAAAGACGGTAAATTCTCTATTTTAGGAAACCATGATTATGGCGACTATATCGAATGGGAAACCGAAGAATTGAAACGTGAAAATCTAGAAGATTTAAAGAAACTTCAACACACTATTGGTTTTGAACTCTTATTGAACGAAAATCGGTACCTCGAAAAAGGCAACGACAAAATTGCCTTAATAGGTGTAGAGAACTGGGGAAGAGGAGGCTTCAAAAAAGCAGGGGACCTCAAAAAGGCTACTGCCAATGTAACCAAAGACGATTTTAAGATCTTGATGAGCCATGATCCCTCGCATTGGGAAGACGTTGTACTCCATGATGAGTATCACTATCATTTAACGTTGAGCGGCCATACCCATGGCATGCAGTTCGGTATCGAAATACCCGGTTGGGTGAAATGGAGCCCTGTCAAATGGCGTTACAAATATTGGGCAGGCATCTATAAAGAATTAGGGCAGTACATCAATGTTAACCGCGGCTTCGGATTTCTGGGTTATCCCGGTAGGGTAGGTATTTGGCCCGAGATAAGCGTGATAACCTTAAAGAAGAAGTAATAGCGCCTCTTTTTGCACATTACTTCGTTAAAATTTTTGATTGTAGTGATGCTAAAAAACTTGGCCTCGTTCTGTATAAAAAACCGGCTACAAAAATTTCAATCATAAATTCTGAAACAGGCTCTTAACATGATTTTAACGCAGTCACAATCCCATAAAATTAGGGGTATATGTACTGATTTAACATTTTTTACTACATTTGGCCTTTAACCCAATGAACTACGTATGTCAAAGTTTGGTGAACTTATAGATTTGAAAGTCCCTGTTTTGTTAGATTTCTATGCGGAATGGAACGAGCAATCTACCTCTATGCACCCGGTTTTGCGCGATGTCGCGGCAGCTTTGGGCGATAAAGGTAAAGTAATCAAAATCGATGTCGACAAGAACAAAGAACTTTCCCAAGCCCTTCGCGTTAAAGGCTTACCTACTTTAATGATCTACAAAAAAGGGGAAATGGTTTGGCGCCAAAGTGGCGAGCAAGATGCCAATACCCTTATCGGTATCTTGAACGAGTATGTTTAAAAAATACTTTTCAATTTTGGCCTAATCGCAAGCAGAGCGAAACAAGCTGTCCTTTTTCTGCTAAAGACTACTTCTGTGGCTACAGTACCCATACCTTTCTAAAATTCAACAAAAAACTACCTCTTCGCGATAAGCTTCTCGTAATTTCGAATGCTAATTCCCAACAGGCACCGCAGCCGTATCCAAGACTTCTTCGGTCGTGGTTGCGTTAGTAGCCGTACTGTCTGAAATCGGCATTGTATCTCCCATATCGGGATTTTGACCTGGTCTTAGAGGTTCTTCCTCTAAAATATCGTCGTTGTAGAAATGCTGGAACTTGTCGATATATTCGTTAAAGATCAAAGTCTCCTTTTCGGCCTTTTCACGATCGTTGTTCGTAATGAGGATGTCAATATTTCTGCGATAGCCTTCCATATCGGCAATAATCTCATCAATTTTATCGTATTGCTCTTCCAAGGGTATGTCCGCATAATATTCGAGCCGGTCTTGATAGATATACCTTAGTTTTTCAAACAGTTCCCTCGCTTTATCGGTTTCCCCGACTTTGTAATAGCCATCTATGAAGGGTTCTACGAACGTGTAATAACCAAAGTTTTCTACCGGTATGTTTTTCATTGTCAGTTCAATGATGTCTTTTGCCTTTTCTATCTTGTTTTCCTCAAGAAGTTGTTCAAGTAGGCGTGCTAGATTACTTCTGTACGATAGCCCTTGAATACGGGTCTGTGCGTCGTGATAAATATCAGGGCTTCCTGAATTGCCCCAGTACCAATTGGTAACGACATCGTACATGAGGTCGGAATCTATCCTTCCCATTTCAAAAGAACTTCTGCGTTCAGTCTTGATAGGTACCAATTTGTAAGCCATACCGTCAAGCTGTAGATAATCTTTCATCCAAATAAATTCGGCATCGTCAAAACTTCCTCCTGAAAAATAGATAGGTCGTTTCCAATCATTGTTGGCCAAAATATCCAACATCATCATACTTTTTTTGGTAATGGCACTTTGCGGAAGGTCGATATCAATATAATCGACTATCAACGCAGTATCTTTTTCCTTCACTAGTCCACTTTCAAGAACATTTTTCTTGTTAACGGGTATACGAATCTTGTTGGTCGGATAGTAGACAATGTTCTGGGCACTTTCAGAGTATGCCTCCAAATCAACATTTTCTTGCCGTTCTAGAATATACTTCAGTTTGGTCTGAGGTTCGTCGCTATCGACCCATTTAATGAAATCTTGCACAGACCATCTGTTTTTGGAAATCTCTTTGTCAAAAAGCGGGTCGACGGTCTGGTAATAGAGTACATCGCGAGACCCCCAGCGGTACTTGTCATGTGCAATCTGTGATGGAATAGCCTCGCTTTCATAAGCCTTTCGTTTCATCTGGTCGATATACCAATCCGTTTCAAAAAGGCTGGTACATATAATACGCACATCGGTTCTGTAACCCTCGATTTCTTGGGCATACCAGAGCGGGAAGGTGTCATTATCGCCGATGGTAAAAAGTATTGCACCCGAATCTTTCTGGCAAGAATCTAGATAGGCTTTTGCAGAAGCATTAGAGGTGAATCGGCCTGATCTGTCGTGATCGTCCCAATTTTGTACGGCCATTACTGTTGGTACCGCTAAAAAGCAAACTGCGGTAACGAGTGGAGCCAGTATTTTAGGTGTCAAATATTTCTTAAACTCTTCGTAAAGTCCGTATACGCCAAGGCCTATCCACAATGCAAAAATATAGAAAGAGCCGACGAGCGAATAATCGCGTTCACGAGGTTGAAAGATATAAGGGTTGGTGTAAAACTGAATCGCGAGCCCAGTAAATAAGAAGAATACCAAAAGCACCCAAAACTGTTTCGGATTTTTAGAAATCTGAAAGAGGATTCCGATGATGCCTAAAATAAGTGGCAGAAAGAAATAGGTGTTACGAGCCTTATTGTTCTGTACTTCATCGGGCAGATTATCTTGACTGCCTAATCGAAAACTGTCTACGATACCGATACCGCTCAACCATTCACCATTGCCATTATACCTGCCTTGAACGTCGTTGGTCTTCCCGGAGAAATTCCACATAAAATACCGCCAGTACATATAGCCGAACTGAAACTGCACCATGTATTTAATATTCTGCCAAATCGAAGGCGGCTCTACTTCAAGGTAGGTATCGAAACGCCTTAAGAAACTGATGTATTGTTCGGCATCGATTTCTCCGCTGGCGTAACCTTCTTTAACCTGTTTGACCGCAGTTCGCAACTCTTCGTTCGATTGCTTCATTTTAAAATCTAACGGCCCGAAATATTTCATATAGTTCTCGGCGTTCTGAGAGCTCCACATTCGGGGCAAAATGCCGATGTGTTTAGGATCATCGCCCGGTACCGCACCTTTGTAGTAGTTTACGATAACGTATTTACCGAGTTTTTCGTCTTTCTCATATTTGGGTGCCTCATCCTTATCCTCCCCGCTATCACCAAATGAATTTGAATAATAGGTGCCATATACCGGGCTATCAACACCAGGATATTGCTCTCTATTGTAATAGGCCAATAGTGCTCTGGCGTCTTCGGGATTATTTTCATTGATGACCACTCGGGCATTCGCCCGTATGGGCAACATTAACCAAGAGGAGAACCCTAAGAAAAGAAACATCAAACACAGCACTATGGTGTTGGCCGTTCTGTAGTTGTTTTTTCGGGTATAAGTCAGTCCAAAATAGAAGGCTACAACAAATAGCAACCCCATAATGATAGTACCCGAATTGAAGGGCAGCCCTATACTATTGATGAAGAACACCTCGCTCCATCCGAATAGTTCGAGAACATAGGTCAATGAAAATTTATAAACGAGCATTAGAATGCCTATGACCGCGATATTGGCAATCATAAAATTCTTTACTGTCGTTGTTTTGTAGGTCTTAAAATAATATAGCAGGCCAATAGATGGTATGGCCAAAAAGCCCATAAACTGAATACCAAAGGTCAATCCGACGACAAATGAGATGAGCACGAGCCACTTATTACTACGGGGGTTTTCGAGGTCATCCGTCCATTTAAGACCTAACCATAATAGCAATGCCATAATCATACTGGCCGTGGAATAGACCTCTGTCTCAACGGCGTTGAACCAAAAACTATCGGAAAAAGTGAAGGCCAATGAACCGACGATGCCACTACCAAAAATGGCAATGGCCATGCTGTTGGTCAGTATTTCTTCCTTTTTAAGCACTAATTTTTGGGTGAGGTTGGTAATCGTCCAGAACATAAAGAGAATAGTGAATGCGCTCGATACGCCAGAAACGTAGTTCACCATACGTGCGACCTGGTCCGGTTCAAAGGCGAACATCGCAAAAAAGGCACCGATCATTTGCAAAAGCGGGGCTCCGGGCGGGTGGCCTACCTGTAGTTTCGCCGAGGTAGCAATGTACTCACCGGCGTCCCAAAAACTGTTGGTCGGTTCGACGGTAATGGCGTATGTAATAAGGGCTATAAAAAAGACGGCCCAGCCCAAAAGGGTGTCCCATTTTTCGAAGTTCTTTGAAAACATGTACTGTTTAGTTTATTCGACGGGGCGAATTTAGTGATTATAATAGTTTTAAGGATAGAATTTTATAAATCGTTAACAGCGGCGTGTGACCAAATTTTTAGGTTATTGTAGCCCGAAATGTTTGTGCAAACCAAACTTTGTTATAAATTTGCACGCTCAATTATGGTAGTGGCCTATGGTGTAATTGGCAACACAGCTGGTTTTGGTCCAGTCGTTCTAGGTTCGAGTCCTAGTAGGCCAACTTGCGAACCCCTTGATTTTATTGAAATCAGGGGGTTTTTTATTTTCAGGTACAACATAGGTACAACAAATAGGGTTTTTTGAACTATACTGCGAACACCAAAACATTACTTATTCGAATCTATCCTATTCTTTAGAACATTTCATTACTGTAAATAAGTCTTAAACTCAGGTAGTCCATCTAAAATTTAGAATTTATAAACCTATTAAAGAATCCCGTAGGGGAAGTAGAAAATTTTCGAAATAGCAATTAAGAAGGCCGTGATGTTAATTGTTCTTGTTACCAAACGGTTTTGACTTTTTGTCCAACTAGTAGATTGCGGAAATCAAAAAAAAATCGTGGACTTAAGCTCTTAAGCAGGCTAAAAACCTCTGTTTGTATTATTCACTCTGAGATCCAGCCGTGTGATTAATACTTATTTTGGTATGGGTAAGCGTCACGCTGAATTATGGCCCTTGTGGTTTCGTGCTTATACATTCCAGCTATGAATCCGTTAATCTGCCGTTAACTAAAAACGACTGGACACAAATTGAGATCGAGCTTTCTCGTCAATTTTCATTCCTTTAGTCAAGCAATATTCCCTTAATTCATTCAAATCGACGACATAGTCATTCACGGTCAATCCTTGGGAAGTCAAATCGCGTTTTACTTTTATATATGACTTATGCCACTCTTTCCATGTGTCATGCATGCATTCTGGGTCGCTAATCAGCTCTAACAATTCTCTCCAATCTTTTTTTCGATAATAAGCTAAATTCACCTCCATTGCTAATTCTTATTTCGAAATGTCAAAGTTTAAACCCCGTCCCTTTAAATTTGTAAAGGATTGTCCCCATACCGTATCAAAATATTTGCTAAAGGTTTTGTTGGTCATAGGCTTTTACGCTCTAGTATGAAAGTTCTATTCCGAACTCACTTGCCTTACTCGTAATTCCACCTATCCGTTCTTCGTATTTTTCCTCCATACCCAGGTCATAAACTCCGTTAGTAGCATTGTAAAACATTTTCTCCAATGCTAGATAATAACGTTCGTCCCAATATCCGAAATCTTCAATAACCTCTAAACAACAGCTAACATAATGTAATTCCAATTCCACATTAAGTTCTGTTATTTTCATTTTTTGGACAGTCCGAATTATTTTTCGCGCCTCTGTTTCACGCAACTGCATATTTCGTCCACTTGGATAAATATACCTTTCAATTTCTTTTTTATATTTCCCTACAAGGTGTTCAATTTCTCCTGTTACAAAAACGTCCAAATATGTTTTTACGGCTGGTATTTTCTTGTACATCTCCGAAACCAGTTTAACGATTTCAATTTTGTCCATTCCGGTTAATTCCTTTTTTACTTCTCTAAGTGCCATTCGAGGCTATAAATTAATGTGTTACACCGCAGCGCTATGTGTAATCTGTCATCACAGTACCTATGAACAGTACGGGAGCAAACTAGCGTTTGCTTTCCACCATGCACAAAGCGCAATCTTTTGGTTTTGTTTTTTCTTTTTTTGTATCAAAGCGAAATCCCAAAGATTTCGCGACCTCATAAAAATACGCAAACCATCTTATTAAGCCTGAAGCCATTATTGCTTATAGGAGGTTTTGTGGTGTCGTTATTTTTTCACACTGAGATTGGATTCACTTGGATTTGCCCTCCGATTGCTTTTAGAACTTTCATTATCGTAGCAAATTGAGGTTTTGCCCCGTCCGATAGTGCTTTGTATAAACTAGGTCTACTTAATCCAGTTTCCTCAGCAATTTTTGTCATTCCAATCGCTTTTGCAATATGTCCAATTGCATTTAATACATCTGCGTTATCTCCTTCTTCTAGAACAGTACTGAGATATTCGGCAATCATATCCTTGCTGTCCAAATAATCAGCTATGTCAAATTTTGAAGTTCCCACATTTTCTATTTCTTGAATTTTTTGCAGATTTCCTTTGCTTTTGCAATGTCTCTTTGTTGTGTAGACTTATCCTGAAAAGGCCAAAATAGTGTACTGTAAGAAGGATGGCAGAGACCTCAAAGGATACCCTGTACAGTTTGATTTTCTGGGATTCAGTTTTCAGCCGATA
>RCNE010000654.1_pt1 | contig 18469 bp, 16 predicted proteins | sample 2041361 | NCBI WGS metagenome assembly RCNE01 (sample SAMN09708229, study PRJNA481090) | Marine sediment metagenome, whole genome shotgun sequencing project.
CGCGATTGAAGCGAACAAGCCGACACTCGTGTTCTCGCTCGAGATGGGTCAACTCGAGCTCTCACAACGTATGTTGTGTTCAGAGTCGCGTGTTGACGCGATGAAGATGCGAGATGGCAAACTCGATGAGAGCGACTGGACCAAGATCAGTTCTGGCGTCGGGCGCCTCTCCGAGGCTCCAATCTGGATCGATGACAACCCGAGTCTCACCGTCATGGACATTCGGGGCCGTGCGCGACGCCTGAAGTCTCAGGTCGGCGACCTGGGACTCATCGTGGTCGACTACATCCAGCTGATGACCGGTCGCTCAGGTGCAGAAAGTCGCCAGGTCGAGATTTCCGAGATCTCTCGTAATCTCAAAATCTTGGCTCGTGAGCTCGAGGTGCCTGTGGTTGGTTTGTCGCAACTCTCACGAACGCTCGAATCCCGCCAGGACAAACGACCAATGTTGTCGGACCTTCGAGAGTCGGGAGCAATCGAGCAGGATGCCGACGTCGTGATGTTTTTGTATCGCGATGAGGTGTACAACCCCGAGAGCCCTGATGCAGGTATTGCCGAGGTCATCATCGCCAAACATCGAAACGGCCCAACCGACACCATTCGTTTGGCCTTCCTCCCCCAATACACCCGCTTCGCCAACATGGCGAGAAATCCAAACGCGATGTAGCGATCACACGTCGGGACTTCCGCCCGACATCCGCGGAACCCTTCTTGTTCGCTACGCGAGCTGCGCTCTCCTCTCGCCGGAGGCGTTTCCTCAATGTGTATAGCCACACACGCGTGGCTGGAGTTGTTGTGACGCTCGACACAGGGGTCTGACCCCTTTTTGACCTCGATGCTCGGCTGCTGCGCCAGAGGCGCCTGTCCGTCGTTCGTCCCTCACTCCTGGGGAGCTGGCGGATGTTTGTGCGTATACAGGCTCACGCTTTCAGCTGGTTCAAGTTCCGCTGACGCTGTTTCTCGAAACCCACATGAGAATCTTCTCCAAAATTTGTGCACTACACCACCGCTGAGGTGGTCAAACGCACAGAGAATGGAGAAACAGACCGTAGGTGTTTCTATACACACCAAAAGACGCCAGCACCGGAGTGAGGAGGGACGACGAACGGCTCGCGGCCTCCGGCAGTCCGCAGAGCATCCAAAGCGAAGCGACGATGTGATTGTCGGGAGCGAGGAACGAGCGGGAAATACTCCGGCCTCCGGGCCGTTTCTTGCCTGCGGCAAGAAACGTGGGAGGGCGGAAGCCACGGGACCAGGACCGAAGGTTCTGGCGTGATGCGTGGAGGGAGTCGTGACTCCCACCCTGAATCCCACTGCGTGTCCAGCGAGGGCGAATCACCAGACACAAGTAGCATCGGGACCGATCTCGAACATCTTGAGAGGGAATTACCATGTTTGCCCAAGTTGAGCTTCTGGGAGACAACTTCCTCCCGCTTCTTGCACTTGCTTTCGGCGCTGCTCTCGTGCTCGGCCCGGGACTGGCGCTGGTGAAGCCACCACAGACTCTTGACGAGGATGACCTCGAACGTCCGCCGCTGGTTCGAACCCTCGTGTTCATCGCCATTGGGTTGATCATGACCGTGTGGGCGCTGGCGACCCTCCTGGCAGGCTGACGGCACCGCTGCGCAGCTTGTCTCTTCACGCCGCACGAGCAGCTCGTTACGATACGTGAATGAGACAAAGTGGTCCCGCTGATGTATCACATGAATACTCGCTGAGCGATCGGTACCTGGCACTCGAGGGATCGGTGTTCATGTCTGGCGTGCAAGCACTCGCGCGGATTCCAAGTGAGCAACTTCGACGCGATCGAGAACGTGGGCTGAAGACGGCCGCCTTCGTGTCTGGGTATCCGGGTTCCCCTCTCGGCGGATTCGATCTCGAGATGGCCAGAATGCTTGCAACGATGCGCGGTGAGTTTGCGATCGAACATCTCCCCGCAGTCAACGAGGAGCTTGGCGCCAGCGCGGTGATGGGCTCCCAGCTGGCAGCAGAACGACCAGACGTGCGATATGACGGTGTCGTGGGGATTTGGTATGGCAAGGCGCCGGGCCTCGACCGCGCAACCGATGCGCTGCGCCACGGCGTCTTCGCAGGGTCGAGTTCTCTCGGAGGTGCCCTCGCTCTGGTGGGAGACGACCCGTCGGCGAAGTCGTCGACGATGCCATCGTCATCTGATGCGGCCTTGGTCGATCTGCACATGCCAATTCTGTATCCCCGGGATCCAGCGGAGTGTCTCGAACTTGGCCTCCATGGCATTGCAATGTCTCGTGCGACCGGCCTGTGGTCCGCGCTCAAAGTTGTCACCGCGGTGGCCGATGGCACGGCGACTGTGAGTCTGCCGGTGCTGGACGGCGACCCTGTGGTTCCGCAACACATTGTCGACGGCAAGGTCTGGCGTTCGACGCCGTCGGCTCAGTTCCTTGGACCACGGATGGTCGAAGTCGAGCGCGAATTCCACGAAGTTCGCAGTGCTCTTGCCCTTCGGTACGGAGTCGAGAACAAACTCAATCAGTTGCCGGCAAATCCGTCGGACGCCTGGATCGGGATCGTCGCTACCGGGTTTACCTTTGGTGAGGTTCGCGAAGCCTTGCGGCGTTTGGGTCTTGCGTCACTCGATGACATTGCTGGGGCTGGAATTCGCCTCCTCAATCTCCGAATGCCGGTTCCCTTTGATGAACAGATGATTGTGAACTTCGCCGCCGGCCTCGAGGAGATCGTGGTCGTCGAGGAGAAGAACCCAACGCTCGAGCGGCTGGTGAGAGATGCGTTGTATCCAACGACGATGCGACCGCTGGTCGTTGGGAAGACCGATACGGCAGGAACGCAGCTCCTGCAGTCATATGGCCGCCTCGACGCCGACCACATCATTCCGGCGCTGCGATCTCGACTCAAGAAACGACTTCACGATTCCCTTGCGCCCGAGCCGCCTCCGCAGCGGACCCGAATCCCGCTCGCTGTACAACGGGCGCCATTTTTCTGCTCCGGGTGCCCGCACAACTGGGGGACCAAGGTGCCCGACGAGGCCGTAGTTGGGATGGGAACCGGGTGCCACGGCATGACCTTGCTGATGGACGAGGATCGCGTTGGCGACAGTATCGGGATCACCGCCATGGGCAACGAGGGTGCGCAGTGGCTGGGTATGGAACGTTTCGTCGACACAACTCATGTCTTTCAGAACTTCGGTGACGGGACGTTCTTTCACTCCGGCCAGCTCGCTGTGCAAGCAGCCATCGGGGCAGGTGCCAACGTCACTTTCAAGATCCTGTACAACCACACGGTGGCCATGACTGGGGGACAAGAGGCGTCACACCGAGTCCAACCCGGCCCGCTTGCTTCGATTCTGCTTGAACATGGGGTGAAGAAGGTCGCGATCACCACCGATGACGTCGCCAAGTATCGTCGCGTGGATCTTCCGCGGGGAGTGAAAGTATTCGACCGGACCACGATCATCGACGTGCAACGAGACCTTGCTCGAGTCGAAGGTGTCACGGTGCTGATCCACGACCAGGGTTGTGCGGCGGAGATACGGCGAGCCAGAAAACGCAAAACGGTCGAGACACCCAAGACACGAGTGGTGATCAACCACCGGATCTGTGAAGGCTGCGGTGACTGTGGTGATGTGAGCAACTGCCTTTCGGTGCAGCCAGTCGAGACACCACTTGGACGAAAGACGCAGATTGATCAGGCCAGCTGCAATCTCGACCTCTCGTGTCTCGAAGGTGATTGTCCCGCGTTCATGACCGTGGAGGTTGGGAAGGGTGAGCGGGCTTCGGTCGCGGCGACCGCTGTGCCTGACCCAATGACCATTCCTGTCCCTGATCCGATTCTCGTGACTGAACCGACCGTGCTTCGCCTTGCAGGTATCGGCGGCACAGGTGTGGTGACCGTGGCACAGGTGATCGGTACCGCGGCGACCATCTCAGGTTTCAGCGCGCGCGGGTTGGACCAAACGGGGCTCTCTCAAAAGGCCGGCCCCGTGATCAGCGACCTCACGATTGTGACCGACGCGGGGTCCGACACGTCCGCGCGACGAACCAATGCCCCTGGCCAAGGTCAGATCGATGTCGTCTTGGCCTTCGATCGGCTTGTTGCGGGAAGTGTTGGTGCGTTGGCAGGTGTGCGGCTCGGAACGCAGGTCTTCGCGTCGAGCACGACGACGCCGACTGGCCGACAGGTGACCGACCCGACGATTGAGACACCGGCGGAGGATACCTTTGCCGAACGTTTCTCGACCGCAACGGGGAGGGTGCCGTTCACGGTCGCGACAACCACGCTTGCGACTGCGCTCACGGGAACGCCGGCGACAGCAAACATGTTGCTACTCGGCGCCGCCATGCAATCGGGCAGTATTCCGCTGACCTTCGACTCCATTCGGCGAGCGATTGAACTGAATGGAGTCGCGGTGGAGGCGAACCACCGAGCTCTCGAATGGGGACGTCGACTGTGGCACGCACCGGACCAAGTCTCGGCTCTTGTCGACCTTTCCGAGATGCCTCCGGTCGATAGGGATCCGGTGCCGGCGGACCTCGTGTCGATCATCGGTCGACTCGAGCTTGCCTCCCGAGATCAATTCGAGCTGGAAACGCTCGCTGGCGACGCCGTTGCGCATCAAAACACCGCACAAGGTGCACGCTTTCTTTCGCTCGTCGAGGGGGCACACGCTGCCGGCGGTTCGGTGTTGGCAATGGCGGTGGCCCGAGGTTTTCACAAGGTGCTGACCTACAAGGACGAATATGAGGTCGCCCGCCTCATGTTGCGCGACGATGGCCTCGCCGCAGCCAGGCTGGTGACCGGAGACCAGTCTCCGGCGGTGAAATGGCATCTTCACCCGCCGACACTTTCGGCACTGGGCGTCAATCGAAAGCTTCGTTTTGGGCCTCGCGCACGACCACTGTTCGTGGCACTCGCCAAGGCGAAGCGAGTGCGAGGGACCAGACTCGATCCGTTCGGTCGCGCTGAACTGCGACGAGTCGAACGAGCGCTGATCGAGGAGTATGAGACGGGGTTGTCCGCTGTCTGTGAAGCGCTTTCATCGGGCCGTTCATTCGACGTCGACGCGGCTACTTTTCTGGCCGAGCTACCAGATCAGGTTCGCGGATTCGAAGACCTGAAGATGCGTCGCGCCGGCGAGTATCGAGAACGTTTCGCTGCGCAGCTCGACGCCTTTTCGACCGACGGCAAAAATTAACGCCCCCGGCCGCATGGCGGAACGCGACCGGGGACTTCCCAAGCCGGAGACGGCGGTTCTCCAACCGGGCGTGCTCACCCTAAGAGCGCTTTTTCGACACTTCACCAACCAAAACGGATACTTCCGCGAAATCGGCCAACCCGAGAATTGGTCGATTGTGCAAGGGGAACAACCAGCTACTGAAGGGTGTGGCCCATCCGATCGCGTTTGGTCGACAGATAGCGCAAATTGTGTTCGTTCGATGCAGTGACGAGCTGAACCTGCTCGGTGATCGTCAAGCCGCGTTCGCGCAACGCACGGGTCTTTTCCGGGTTGTTTGTCAAGAGACGCAGGCTGGTGACAGCGAGGTCAGAAAGGATGGCCGCACCGACGCCGTAGTCGCGGCTGTCGACGGGCAACCCTTGCGCGATGTTTGCGTCAACGGTGTCGAGCCCTTCGAGATCCTGCAATGCATAGGCTCGGATCTTGTGACCGAGCCCGATCCCGCGACCCTCATGCCCACGTAGATAGATCAAGATTCCGCATTGTTCTTCGGCGATCGCAACAAGCGCCAGTTCGAGTTGCTGTCCGCAATCACAACGTTGCGACCCAAGCACGTCACCCGTCAGGCACTCAGAGTGAAGTCGTACCAGGGGAGCGTCGGCTTCGGCAATGTTGCCCATGGCGTACGCAAGATGTTCAGTTCCATCAGGAACCGAGCGGTAGGCGTGTGCGGTGAACTCACCGTGCATGGTTGGAATCTGTGCCCGAGCAGCACGCTCGACAACGGTGTCATCACGTGTGCTGCCATCAACTGCGGTCTGTTCTTCTGATGTCATGAGATCACCGGTTCGCACCACTCCACACGCACGCGCGGTGGATCACCAGGGTGCCCGCCGTTGCCGCGAGGTACAACATGTCAATAGATGACGTTGCTTGGGGTGGGAATGACAGCGTCATCTGTGGCCGCAGGCCCAGCGAGCGCAATCACTTCTGGTGAGGCGATAACCACCCCATCAAGGACGAGTGCATCATGGTTTGCTTCGAGATCCTGGTCGGAGTACCGATAGTTAACCAACATGCTGTGCGATTCGCGCTGACCTTTCTCGGACGTGTCTCCTTGCCAGTTCAGGCGCTCAACCCGAGCTCCGTTTCGGAGATGGAATCGTGCCACAGGGTCGACCGGCAGATTGTTGTGTCTCGCGCAGACGAGATACCGAGCACATATTGCTTCGACCGTGGAGCGATCAGTGATGTCGATCGGTCCGTGTTCTGCCTTTTCGGTCTCGAGCCATGTGGCAAATCCTGGAATCGGTGAGAGTGTCGAGAATGTGTGGAGTTGGGGTAGCTCGGCCTGGAGCTCCGCAGTGACTTGTTTGATCAAGAAACTTCCGAACGAGATGCCCCGCAATCCAGCCTGGCAGTTGGTGATCGAATAGAACATCGCACTATCGGTGTTGTCATCAACTATCTCGGGTTCGGAGTCGAGCAGCGTCTGAATTGAGCTCGCCATGCCGGTCGTCAAGGCAACTTCAACAAAGATGATCGGTTCATCGGGTAACGAGGGATGAAAGAACCCGAATGCTCGACGGTCGGGGGCGAGCCGGCGTTGAAGATCGGTCCACCCCTGGATCTCGTGCACCGCTTCGTATTCGATCAGTTTTTCGAGGATGTGCGCTGGGGTGGTCCAGTCGAGTCTTCTCAGCTCCAGGAATCCTCGGTTGAACCACGAACGGAGAAGGTGCAGCAGATCGCGCTCGACGGGTCGTAGCTCAGGCATGTTCTGCCGGCGATCGAGCATTGCTGCTCGTATACCCAATAAGCAGGAGATACCCCCAGGCGCAACATTGATCCGCCGGAAGAGATGCAGCCGATTTGATTCGGTGGCGTCGGCTAGATCAGCGAGCGCTGGTTGGCCGCCCGTCTCTTGGTATGCCTGTATTGCACGATCGATCGCGTCACCATCGGCCCCGAACTCGTCAAGCAGGAAGACGAGGAAGGTGTCGATGCCGTTGGAATCGAGGGCCGCGAATCGTTTGACGAATTGTGTGGCCAGCGACAACTCCGCTGTCTCTCCGCGGAGGCGAAGAAGCGCGTGCGCCGTTTGTTGGATGATGAGGTCGAGGTCGCGCATGGGTATGACCCGAGAAAACGACCGTGGGCCCCACCATTCGGCGGGGCCCACGAACGAGTTCTACGAATGTTCTACTGCGGAATACGCAAGACCTGGCCTGGGAAGATCAGGTCGGGGTCGGTCAACATTGGCTTGTTGGCCTCGAAGATTTCCGGGTAGCGGCTTCCGTCGCCGTAGGTTGCGGTTGCGATCGCCCAGAGGGTGTCGCCCTTTACGACGACATACATTTCGGACTCGCTGCCATCGTCTTGGGCAACGGTCAAGCTCTCGTCGACCTTTGCGACGCCTTCGGCGTTGCCAACTGCAAGGATGACTCGCTCCTTGGTTGCTGCGTCGGCAGTTTCGCCATCGATGAATGCAGTGCCGTCGTCGAAGCGGATGTCGAGACCGGAGACCTCAAGGCCCATGTCTCGTACGTACTTCTCGAGCTCGACCGACTTGCCGGCTTCCTTGCGCTTCTCGGCCATCTCGGCACTGCGCTTTGCCGCCGCACGAGCGCGCATGCGTTCCTTGGCAGCGTTGCGCTTAGATGCGGCATCGGCAGACACTGTGTCGCGTTCAGCCTGCTCTTCAGCGGCAATTTCGCCAGTACTTTTGCCAATGCCGATCTTCGCACCTGCGTTGCGAACGAAATCAAATACTCCCATTTTTGCTCCTCCTGAGAAGCAGGCCACCCTCGCCGCGGCCCGATAATTTTTGATCGTCCACCGAAGCGGACAATGGTGTTTTAGCAGACAAACGGTTGAATTCCCCGAGCGAGCCTGCAGAAGCGGCGCAATAGGGACTATTGGTACGAAATCAGGTCTGGCACCGGCACCGTATCGAAGGCCAAGACCTCGCTTGGCTGAAAGATTCTCGTGTCCTCGTCGATGAAGAGTTTGAAGCCGTTGTAGAACGGCGGACCAACGTTGATTATCGAGTAGGTCTGCAGCTTGATTGCTCGCCCACCGAACCCATCGGCGTGAATGACCGTTGCAAGACCCGGGCGATTCACGAGCTGTTCGCGGTTCTTGATCATGCGGGATTGAAACTGGTGCACGATGAACATCTTCTCGGGCAGGTGATTCTCGATCACAAGGTCTGAGAGCCACTTCGAAACTTGGTTTACCTCGGCCGCGGTGACGGACCCAATGGTTTGTCCTGGGCGCTGGGTCGGCCCCATACGCCACTCAGGGTCGAGGGCCAGGCCGACATTCGGGCGAAGAAGCAGCTCGCGATACCTGACCGATTCGGTGAAGAAGTCGCTTCGCCCTGGCTGGATATCGAGGATGACGTAGAGTCCCTCGCGTTCGGCGACGTCGATCCAGCGTGCGACGTCCTCGAGCTTTGAGGGATGGCTGTAGTTCCGATCAGCTCCAGCTGACGCTTGGGCAACAGTGACGATCATCTCGAACGCTCCGGTCGCCTTCTTTTGCGGTTGGTCGAATCTGGTTGCAGCGCTCTTCACTCGGGCGACTGCTGCCTCGGGTCCTGTTTCGCCGAGAACACCGAGCAACGGTGAGAGATGATTGCCGTAGTAGGCCACGATTCGTTGTTCGGCGAATACCTTGTCGGGCCACCTCGAGTCATTGTTATTGACCCGTGGCGGAAGACGTCGAGCCGGCGTTGACAGGTCGGCGATTCGCAGCGTGCCCGAATCGTTCATGAACACCAGTCCGACGATCTTCCCATCGACGGGAATCGGCTGGAACGGTACGAGCGACACGATGTTCTCGAAGGCTCGCACGCGGACTGCACCCGCTTGTTTTCTCCCCTTGATACTTACGGTCAGGGTCACTTCGTTCGCGTCGAACGGTCTGTCGACCTCGAAGGCAAATCGGGTGATGAGGCCAGCGGTGTTTTTGTGCAGCACCAGTTCGGCGACGCCGAATTCATCGGGGTCATAGGACACACCTGCGAGTACACGCTCGGCCAGCACGAGTCGACGAGCAACCAGTGATTTGGTGCTTCGAAACAGAAGGCGTTTTCCGCGCGCCAGCTCACCAGTCGTTGGTGCTCGTCCTTCGACTTGTTGGTAGAGCGCACGAACGAACCCCGGACGTGTCTTGCCAGCCACCTCGGTGAAAAACGCACGCGATGCGAGTACCCGCCCACGGACGTCGTTCTCGATCTGGCCGATGCCGAGCCGTGGCGCAAAACGATCAATTTCGCCCTGACTCGCTCGGCGGTCGAGAAAGTCCTCGTAGACGGCATGAATCGCATCGATTTCGGCGAGATCGGTATTGAAAACCGCTTGGGCCGACGCTGCACTCTGAGTGGTTTGAACCGCCAGCGACAAGGTTGCCGAGATGAGGGCGAGTGCAACGAAACGAGCGATGGGGCGGCGCATGTACGGAACCTACGCGAACACTCAGGGTGTTGATGACTTGGAAGGATGTGAACTTTTGAGTTGCGATCAAGTGGTGTTGACGGCGGCCGATACCATCTTTGACATGACAGTATTTCGCACGGCGGCGGCTACCGCGGTCCTCATTCTCATGCTTGCAGCGTGTGGTGGCGACGCGTCAACGACCGAAGCAGCAGCGCCCGCGTCCGATGGTGCTGCCGAAACAACACCAGCTGGACCAGCGATCGAGGGATCTTTTCCAACGGTGGCTGGCGGACAACTCGACCTCGGCGCCCTCGCCGGACAGGACACGGTCCTATGGTTCTGGGCGCCCTGGTGATCGACCTGCATCCGAGAAGCTCCTGCGGTCGCAGAAGTACAGCAAAAGTTTGGAGATCAGGTCAACATCATCGGTGTTGCCGGTCGTGACGATCTCCGGGACATGGAAGAGTTCGTGTCCGAGACAGGCGTCGAGGGGTTCGATCACATCGCCGACGAAGACAGCGAGATCTGGACCACATTCGGTGTGACGAGCCAACCCGCATTCGTGTTCATCAATGACGACGGAGCGACGGAGACCCTGATCTCTGCGCTCGGCGTCGATGGACTCACAGAGCGGATCGAAGCGCTCGCCGCGGCCTGATAAACCGGTTGGTTTCAGACCAAGTCGCGGACGAAGAATGCGATCACCACGTAGTGACAGGCCGCTCCAGCGACGGTTAATACGTGGAAGATCTCGTGGTACCCAAAACTTCGGGGCCAAGGGTTCGGCCTATGCAGCGCATAGACGACTGCGCCAGCTGTGTAGAGACCACCACCGACGACGAGCAATGTGAAGCCAGCAACACCAAGCGAATCCCAAACGTGGTTGATCACGAATATCGATGACCAACCAACGAGGACGTAGGGCACCGCGACAACTGCATGCGGCGCGTTGGGAAAGAACACTCGGCCTAAGATTCCGGCGATCGCTCCAGTCCATACGATGAAGAACAACGTCCAACCGGGCCGACTTGGAAGCGCGATCAACGCGATCGGCGTGTGTGTTGCCGCAGTAGCGATGAAGATCATGGAGTGATCGATGCGTCGCACGATGGCGGCGCCGCGTTCACTCCAATCGTTGCGGTGGTACATCGCGCTCACGCCGAACAAACCAACGATGGAAAGCCCGTAGATCGCCATGATGAATCGATCAGCGATTCCTGGAGTGATGACGATCAGAATTGGCGCCAGAGTGAGTGCGCTCGAAAAGGCCAACAAGTGGATGAACCCGCGAAATTTTGGCTTTTCTTGGCCCTCGGCCCGGAGCTCGGCTGTTCCATAGGTGTTGGCGAGCTCAGTGTTCACGAGAACAATTGTAGAGACGATTCCTGAACGCGCAAGGGCACGAAGTCCGTGTTTTACTCCCAGTAGTTGAAGAGAACGTGACCGACCTGGGTGGGTTTGAATCGATCAGCATGCTGCCGAGCTGGCGGGCTGAATTGTTCCCAATCGTTATTCGTCAGTTCGCGATTGAGAAGGATCGAAGACAAAAGTGTTGGGCCCCAGTCGGTGAGGTGCGCTGGGCCCGGTGGAAGATCGATGAAGTCGCCTTCGACAGCGAAGGCGAATCCTGCCTTTGGAGGTCGATCGACCACTCCCAGGAGTGGGAGGAATCGATTCTGGAGAAGCCAGACGTTCTGTTTCGCGATGGAGACCACATCGAAGTTGCCGTCTGTCTCCATCGGTACTGCCCGACCAGAGGTGGCTTCAGCATGTGCACGACACCATGCAACGAAACCTTCACGGCGTTGTGTTCGTTGACCGGGTGGGTCGTCGATGTTGAATCCCGTGACTCCGCGTGGAAGGACGAAGCGTGTCATTGGAGCACGTCGGGTGCTGGTCGTGGTCGACTTGCGTCGTATCGCCCGACCGGACGGAATCGTAAGGCCGCTTCCTCGTACTCCTCGAGGGCATGAGCAACCCACCCGGCTACGCGGGCGAGCGCAAAGATCAGTTCTCCTGCGTCGGGTTCCATCCCCGCGACGTACGTGAGACTGCCGAGTGAGAAGTCGATGTTGTGCGGAGCGCTGATGCGATCAGAGGTCTTGCGAACAACCTCGTTCACGATCTCGACGCGCCGAGTGTTCAGCGTCGACTCGGTGATCGACGCCATCATGATGGCGAACCGTGGGTCTGATGTTCGATGAATGAAGTGGCCAATGCCCGGAAGGCGCCCGCTGACGCGCAGCGCCTCTGCAATCGCTGCGTCGGGCCCTGCGACGTCGGCATGCTGCAGGAGGGAGTGCACCGATCGGCTCGCAGCTCCGTGCAGTGGTCCGTTCAGCGCACCGAGTCCGGCAATCACGGCCGCGTGTGGGCCTGCTCGCGTGCTGGCTGCAATACGAGCAGCGAGCGTGGAGGAGGCCATGCCGTGATCTGCCATCAGCATCATCGTTCGATCGAGGACCCAGGCGTTCGTGCGCGGTGCGGTGGTCAGTCGCGGCCAGAGACGATCGGCGATCGTTGCGTTGCGTCCAAGTTTCGCGCCCCGCGTGAGGGGGAGCGCATCGGTTGTCGCCGCAACGAGGTGGCGCATGGAGGCTGCAGCACTAGCGCGGGTCCGGTCGTCACGGAAGGGGTCGTGTGCACTTGCCATCACCGTGGCAGCCAGGAGACGATCGATGAGATTCGCTGTTTGAGGGAGTAGGCGTACCGCTCTACCGACGGCTTTCGTCATTACTTCGGGAGCGCTCCAAGGTTCCGCGTTATCGACGTCCCAGAGCAACGCTGCAGCCTGTTCGTACGACGTCTGCAATTCGGCAAGCTCGGTGAGTGGCCGACCGCGATAGGCCACGAGGCCGTCACGTACGTCGGTGATAGCTGTGGTGACGGGAGCTTCGAGACGGCCGGGATGACCACCGACTCGTTGTCGTCGAAGGCGATCGACTTCGAACTCGTCGAACGTGGACGCCTTACCGTCGACCGCCTTCTGCCGGGACAAAATACCGCGGCTCACGTAGGCGTAAACGGTCTCGCGTTTCACACCCAGTCGAGCGGCTGTTTCTTCGGTGCTCAGTCGGTGCATACGATCTCCGGTCACACATTGATTGAATCAACGTTGATTTAGTCAACGTTGTCAATGTACTACCGGACGACGACCCTGGAAGTCCCAGAACGAGGAGGTCACATGCAGGTCGCCCCACCAGGTTTGAAAGGGTTGGTCGTCGCCGACACGACGGTCGGATCCGTCAGAGGTGCCGAAGGCTTTTACCACTACCGCCAGTACGACGCAGCCGAACTTGCTCGGAGTCGATCCCTCGATGATGTCCTGACCCTTGTCATCGACGGAACTCTTCCCCCCGAGTCCGAACCGATTGCACTTGGTGAACGGCGCTCCCTTCCGCCGGTCGTAGCTGAGCTCGTCGATGTGATGTCGCCGTACACCGTCGATCCGCTGTCGATCGTCAGAGCTGCCTTATTGGCCGTTGCAGAGGTAGAAGCCCACCAGCCCGTACTCGACATCGATTCCGACGAACGCCGAGAGGATGCGCTGCGATTGATCGCCGTCGTTCCCACGGTTGTTGCGCGTCACTATCGACGACGCCTCGGGCTCAAACCAATCGACCCGGACCCGGTGCTCTCCCACGCCGCCGACTATCTACACATGTCCACCGGTGCTCTACCGGCAGCGAGTGAGTCTTTGGCAGTCGAGAAATATTTGGTGTCGACGATCGACCACGGCTTCAATGCGTCGACCTTCACGACCCGAGTTGTTGCGAGCACCGGCGCTTCGGTCGCAAGCGCACTCGTGGCCGGGATGGGTGCTCTGAGCGGCCCGCTGCACGGCGGTGCTCCTGGACGCGCACTGACGATGATCGACGAAATCGGTACAGCTGAAAATGCACGCGAGTGGGTGCATGCGAAGCTGGCCAATGGCGACAAGATCATGGGGTTCGGCCACGCGGTCTACCGGGCCGAGGATCCGAGAGGAATTGTTCTTCGAGAAGCAGCCGAAGACATCGGCGGAGACTTGGCCAAGGTAGCAGTTGATATCGAGCAGGTGATCCTGGCCACACTCGCTGAGTGGAAACCCGATCAGACGATCGTGACCAACGTCGAGTACTGGGCAGCCGTCGCGCTGGGCCTTGCCGGCCTCCCGACAGAATTGTTCACTCCAAGTTTTGCGGTCAGCCGAGTGATTGGGTGGTCCGCTCATGTTCTTGAACAAGCCGCCGACGGCAAGATCATCCGGCCAAGCGCTCGCTACGTCGGACCAGAAGTAACAAGCTGACAAACCTGGCCTCGGCGAAAAGGGGCTGTGACGAACCGCTTGTGGAAAGCTTGGCGGCATGACGAACACGGCGAAGCTTCACGCTTCTTATGACCCAGCACCACCCACAACGGTGGTGCTGTTCGGTGCAACCGGAGACCTCTCCCGTCGTAAGCTCTTGCCCGGCCTCTATCGGCTGTTGACCAACGGACTACTTCCGCATGTTCGGATCGTCGGCACCTCGCTCGACGACCACACGCAGGAGTCGTTCGTGGCATTCGCTCGTGACTCGCTCGGAAAATTTGAGGGGTCGATCAGCGATGAGAATTGGGAAGACTTCTCCCGGCGACTCGTCTGGGCCCCAGGGGGAACGCCGGAATCATTGCGGATAGCAATCACCGAGGTCGAGGCCGAACTCGAGACGCCGCAGCGGTTGTTGCATTACCTCTCCGTGCCCCCAAGAGCGGCACTCGCGGTCATCGACACGCTGCGACAGGCAGAACTGGTCGAGAACAGTCGAATCGTCATGGAGAAGCCGTTTGGCACCGACCTCGCGAGCGCTCGGGTGCTCAACGCGGCAGTGCACGCAGTCTTCGACGAGTCTCAGGTCTTTCGCATCGACCACTTCTTGGGCAAAGAGGCAGCACTCAATATCTTGGCGTTCCGGTTCGGTAACGGATTGTTCGAGCCGATTTGGCACCGAAACATGATCGACCACATCCAGATTGACGTGCCTGAAGAGTTAGGTCTCGAACAACGCGCCGACTTCTACGAAGCAACTGGTGCGTACCGAGACATGGTGGTCACCCACCTGTTCCAGGTCATGGCGTTCACCGCTATGGAAGCGCCGACGTCTCTTGCTCCGCGGGCAATCAGCGAAGAGAAAAACAAGGTCTTCCGCTCGATGTTGCCGCTCCGTCCCCGTGACGTCGTGCGAGGTCAATACGCCGGATACCGCGACGAAGAAGGCGTCGCTCCCGAATCGAGCACGGAGACGTTCATCGCGCTTCGCTGTTTCATCGACAACTGGCGCTGGGCCGGTGTGCCGTTCTACTTGCGGACAGGCAAGAACATGGCTGAAGGTAAACGGATTATCTCGATTGCGTTCAAGGAACCACCGAAGTCGATGTTCCCGGCCGGCTCAGGCGTCGGCCAACTCGGCCCAGATCATTTGACGTTCGACCTGGCCGATGAGTCCCGGTTGTCGCTGTCGTTTTATGGCAAACGACCTGGGCCAGGGTTCAGACTCGACAAACTCTCGATGCAGTTCTCGGCTGACACGTCGAGCGCGTTCGACGATGTGCTCGAGGCATACGAGCGATTGATTCTTGATGCCGTACGTGGCGACCGCACGTTGTTCACGAGTGCAGAAGGTGTCGAGCGATTGTGGGAGATCTCCGAACCCCTACTTCAGGACATGCCACCAGTTCGTCCGTATGCACGAGGCACGTGGGGACCGAACCAGATCCACCAACTCATTGCACCACAAGCCTGGCGGCTCCCATTCGAGCGCAGCTGGCGTGAATGACCTAGAAGAGGCTGTTCGACTCGTGGTCGAGTAGCCATCGTTTGGTTTCGATACCTCCTGCAAATCCTGTCAGCGCTCCGTTTGAACCGACCAGCCGATGACAGGGGATGACGATCGAGATCGGATTTCGGCCAGTTGCCGCGCCGACCGCTCGGGCAGCGCCCGGGCGAGCAAGTGCGTCGGCGAGATCACCATACGTTTGGGTCTGTCCGTACGGGATCTTCTGTAAACCCATCCATACCTCGCGTTGGAAATCTGTTCCAATGGGATCGAGCAGGAGGTCGAACTCGTGTCGATCACCCGCGATGTAGCTCAGGAGTTGTTCGGCCGTCTCGTCGAGGACGAAATGGTCGCCTTCGATGATTTCCTCGTCGAAGTGCACGCGCCCAACACGTTCGGTGGGCCACAGGATGGCTCTCAGCCCGGCGTTGGACCCGATCAGCCGGAGGGTACCTACGGGTGACTCCAGTGTCGAGCAAAGGAGCGTTGTCATGATGATTCGTCTTTCGTTGTGTTGGTCTCGCGACTGGCCCACAAGGTGCAGGTCACATAGGAGCGCCACGGAGACCAGCGACTGGTGTCGATGGCCCCGGTCTCGGTCAGTCGTCGTCCGATGATGAGATCCGACGCCAGAAGAACGTCCGGATCTCCAAGAGCTCGCATGGCGATCACGTCGGCTGTCCACGGGCCGATTCCCGGCAATCCCAGCAACGTGGAGCGCGTCTCCTCCCTGTCAGCGGCAGGATCGAGATCGATATTGCCGTGAAGAACAGCGTGTGCCAACGCGTTGATGGTCGCCTGGCGACGAGTGGTGAGACCGATCGATGTCAGATCCATAGTCGAAACCAATGCTGCGTCAGGAAACGTGACGATGGTCTGCTTGTCTGCAGAGTTTGCGGCTGCGACCAACCTGCCCATCATCGTGTTGGCTCCCGCAACCGAGATCTGCTGGCCGATGATCGCTCCGATCGCCGCCTCGAATCCGTCGACGGTTCCCGGAACACGAACCCCTGGTCGCGTTCGACGAAGTGGCCCAATGATGGGATCAGACCCCAACGTCTCGTCGACGTGTTCAGGGTCTGCATCGAGGTCGAACATCCGTCGTGTTCGGGCGATGGCGTCCGACAGATCTCCGAGACCTTGCAGTTCGAACGTCGCCCAGAGGCCAGCGGTGTCCTGCTCATCATGAACGGCATGCACCCGCGCCGGTCCGCCCGCGAGCGAGAGCGTGCGTGAAAATGATGAGCCGTCTCCAGACGCAATTCCTGGTGTGGCATGACCCGACAAGAATCCGAACATCCAGTCGTGATCGACGGGCGCTCGCGCTGGTAGCCAGAGGCGGATTTCTACACGCCCTGATGCCGAAACACCATCGGAGGACCGTTTGTTTGCGCTCTTTCGGAGTTCGCTGGGGGTGCGGTCATACACGGCGCGAATCGTGTCGTTGAACTGTCGAATACTCGAGAACCCGGCGGCGAAGGCTGCGTCGGTTACTGGCACGGGTGTGGTTTCGAGAAGCACGCGTGCCAGGTTCGCCCGTTGTGCTCGGGCGAGTGCGATTGGTCCGGCACCGACGGCTTCGTTGAGCGTTCGGTTGAGGTGACGTTCGCTCACGTGAAGCCGTTGCGCGAGACCTCCGACGCCAATTCGATCGACTTCGCCACGTTCGATGAGACGCATTGCTCGTCCGACCAGATCGCCTCGCCGGTCCCACTCTGGTGAGCCTGGCGCAGCGTCGGGTCGACAACGTTTGCACGATCGGAACCCGGCTTGTTGCGCGGCGGCGGCGGTCGCATACACGCGAACATTCTGGCGCTTCGGTCGTACCGGGGCGGGACAGCTCGGCCGACAGTAGATGCCGGTCGAGGTGATGGCGGCAATGAACTGACCATCGAATCGACGGTCTCGGCTGACGAGGGCGTCGTAACAACGATCTTTGTCGAGTCGTAGAGCGTCCGAGCTGTGCATGAAGTCAGTCTGCTGGGAGGGAGACCAAACTACTAGCGGTTTTCAGACACGCAGATCAGCCTCGGTCAAGACGTCCGCGGAGGGTGGCCAGGGCCAGGGTCTGACTTATCGCGCCCAAGAGCAGAATGGCCAAAAAGGCCTTGCCGATATCGGTGAAATTCCATTCGTCCTCGAACAACGAGCGCATGCCCTCGAGCACGTAGGTGATTGGGTTGTATTGCGCGATCGTTCGCATCCAGCCCGTGAGATTTTCCAATGGGACTGTCGATGAGGTCAAGAATGCAAAGGGGAAGAACAGGATGAAACTCGACGCAACTGCCCCAGGGTTGGCAGTTTTCAGGGCGATCGCATAGGGAAACCCAGTGAATGCCAATCCCCAAAACGCGCCGATCAGGATGAACATCAGCATCCCGAGAACTCCGGTTCCGAACGACACGCCGAGAAGCAACCCAAGGATGATCACCGGGATGCACAGGAGGACTACCAGCGCGAAGTCTGCGACCATGAGTCCCAGCAGAAGTGGAAGGCGACGAGCTGGGCTCAACAACAGGCGATCGAAGTACCCCGACTGAATGTCGGTGACGAGTCCGGGAGCACGGCTGATACCGGTGACGGCGAAGATAATCGCCGTCGGCAACTGGAACTCGCGATAATTGAAGCCAGCTGCACCCGGCACGCTCTCTGTGAGGTCTTGGAGCGCACCGATGTTGACGATGAAGAAGAACGCCGGAATGATCAACGCCGGGATAAACGACTCTGGTTCACGGGGGATTGCTCGCAGGGCTCGGCCTGCGACGGTGAACAGGTCTCGAAAGAACCCCGATGGTCTTGCGCGGACGTTCGAGCGCGGCACCGATCCGCTCGTTGTGGTGACTGTCATTGTGAGGCCTCGATTCGATCGCCGGTGAGCTCGAGAAATACATCGTCGAGCGTGGGAGTACGGAGGGTGAGTTCGGTGACTTGTGCGCCGATGCCGTCGAGGGCGACGGCGATGGGTGAGACCGCAGCTGCTCCATTGCTCACGGACACGAGGAGTGCCCGTGGTCCCTGATCGACATGGTCGACACCCGGTAGTTTTCTGAGTGCTTCGATGG
>RCNE010001674.1_pt1 | contig 18469 bp, 5 predicted proteins | sample 2041361 | NCBI WGS metagenome assembly RCNE01 (sample SAMN09708229, study PRJNA481090) | Marine sediment metagenome, whole genome shotgun sequencing project.
ATAGTAATATTTACCTTAGGGTGGAGTTTGAAAGCCGAGATTAAGGTTCCAAAACTCATTAGTGATGGGATGGTTTTACAACGCGATGCTGAAGTAAAAATCTGGGGTTGGGCTAATCCAAATGAGCTTGTCAGCGTTCATTTTAATGATAAAAATTATTCGGCAGTAACAGACGCGAATGGTAATTGGGAAATCATAACTAATAACTTACAGGTCGGAGGACCATATATTATGACTATTGCTGGTGAAAATACAATAATTCTTAATAATATAATGGTAGGTGATGTATGGATTTGCTCTGGACAATCTAACATGGAGTTGCCTTTACGACGTGTTACTCCGTTATATGAAAAGGAAATAAAATCAACAAACAATTCTAATATTCGATTTTTTAGAATCCCACAAAAGTACAACTTCTTTGCGCCGCAAGCTGATGTTGAATCGGGTAATTGGCAAGAGGTTAATCAAAATAATATATCTGAATTCTCAGCAGTGGCCTACTTTTTCGGTCAAAAATTGAATGCTGATTATAGTGTTCCCATTGGATTGATTAATGCTAGCTTAGGTGGTTCTCCTGCACAGGCCTGGATGAGTGAAGAGGCACTCATGAAATACCCTCACTATTTTGAGGAATCACAAAAATTTAAAAATGATGATTTAATCGAAGAAATTAAAGAATCGGATCAAAATAAATGGAAAAAATGGCATAGTGAATTATACAAGAAAGACGCGGGAAATAAAAACCAACCCTGGATTAGTGAAAATTTAGATACTTCAGATTGGAATGAAATGGAAATTCCGGGTTATTGGGTAAATGAAGAACTAGGAAATAAGCATGGTGTCGTGTACTTTAGAAAAGATATTGAAGTACCAAAATCGATACTTGGAAAAGAAATTGAGCTAGAATTAGGTAGGGTTGTTGATATAGATTCAGTCTATGTAAATGGAACTTTTATTGGCGCTACAGGATATAAATATCCGCCAAGATGGTACAAAATTCCTGCAGGAGTGTTGAAAGAAGGTGAAAATAATATTACGATCAGGGTTATAAATGAAAGCGGTAACGGTGGTTTTTATTTGGATAAACCATATGAAATTAAAAATGATAAGATTCGAATAGATTTAAAAGGAAGCTGGAAATATAAACTTGGGGCTGAAATGCCTGAAAAACAAAGGCAAACATTTATTCGCTGGAAGTCATCTGGTTTGTATAATGCAATGGTTTCTCCTCTATTAAATTTTAAAATAAAGGGTGTTATCTGGTATCAGGGAGAATCAAATGTTCGCAATGCTCCTGAATATTTCGCCCTATTTCCGGATTTGATTGAAAATTGGAGAAAGGATTTTAAGCAAGGAGACTTTCCTTTTTTATATGTTCAATTGGCCAATTATTTGGAAAGTCATGATCAACCATCTGAAAGTGCCTGGGCTCTTTTACGCGATGCACAATTGAATACACTTTCTTTACCAAATACAGCGATGGCGGTTACCATTGACATAGGCGAATGGAATGATGTACATCCACTCAACAAAAAAGATGTTGGTGAACGGTTGGCTCTTGCTGCCAGAAAAGTTGCCTATGGAGAAAATTCAATTACATTTTCAGGCCCTATATATGAATCAATGGAAGTGAAGAATGATAAGATCATTATAAAATTTAAGCATCTTGGAAGTGGCTTGAAGATCAAAGGAAAGAAACTGGCTGAATTTGCAATTTCAGGTTCAGATAAGAAATTTGTGTGGGCTACAGCTACAATTAAAAACAACACAATTGAAGTGTATAGTAAAGACGTGAAGAATCCTGTCGCAGTAAGATATGCATGGGCAGATAATCCTCATGAGGCTAATTTGTATAGCGAAGAAGGCTTACCCGCGTCACCATTCAGAACTGATAATTGGTGAGAATATAATTTTTTTTGAAGTTATATGAGGTCAATAGTGATGATTTTAATTTGTAAGTTTAAAGCCGAAATAATAATTTGAATATGGATTTTAAAAGAATTATTTTCTTTTTTCTACTCATCATTTGTTTGTTTAGCAATAATATATGGTCTCAGGTTCATGAACAAGATTATAAGTTTGTGAAAATAAGGGAGGGAATGACAGAGGTTGTGGTTTCCACTATTATTGAAGATCATAATGGCTTAATATGGATGGGGACAAATGGATCTGGTCTTTATCGATATAACGGTATTGATTATAATGTTTACCAGCACACCTTAAATGATTCAACATCTATTAGTAGTAGCCTTATTCATTGTGCGCTTTTAGATAAAAAAAATAGACTTTGGGTAGGAACTCAGGAAGGATTGAATTTATACGTTCGCGATTTTGATAATTTTAAAAGAATCCCAATAAAAGGTGTAAATCATGGTAGTAAAACAAATTTAGCAATAGCAAGTTTAGTTGAAGATAACAATGGGAATCTCTTGGTAGGAACCCTTGAAGGGGGGCTTTATAAATTAAATCTAGAGACATTTACTAGTGATAAAATTCATAGTTATTCAGATGATGAGGAACCTAACTTACTAACCGTTAATAGCCTTCTTATTGATAGAGATAGTGTTATTTATGCGGGGACGAACAAAGGCCTGAAGACTATTGATGAAGAATCAGGAGCTCTTAGACAGTTCAGCTTTAAGAAGGGAGAAGAGAAATCTACTTTAGACTTTGCGATACAAACTTTGTTTTTGGATTCTAATAATAGTATTTGGATAGGGGCAGTAAATGATGGGGTTTATAGGGTCAATTTGAACAATAGTAATGGGGATGCAGAGATTAGATCGATACCCATTACAAAAAATCGAATACTATCAATACTTCAAATAAATGAAGAGCATCTTTTTGTAGCATCAGAGAATTCTGGATTGATAGAATTAAATCTTGATGGAGATTTGATCAAGGAGCATTTACATGATAGCAGAAATTCAAAAAGTATTCTTTCAAATTCAATATGGAGTTTATATTTAGATAGGAATGATAGAATTTGGATGGGTTTTTATAATAAAGGAGTAGTTGTTTACGATGTGTTGTATGATAAATTTGAAAATATTGAAAGTCTTGACAATGATTTAAATTCACTTAAGACTGGGTCTGTAACAGGCATAGTTGAAGATGACGATAATAAATTATGGATTGCCTTGGATGGCGGAGGTATCGATATTTATGATTTGAAATCAAAAAAGATTGAGCATATTAATGTTCAAAGTACTGATTTAATTGGAGGGCTTAAAACTGATTATATTGAATCGATATTTATCGATAGTAGACAAAACGTTTGGGCAGGTACTTGGAATGGAGGCTTATATTATTTAGAAAAAGGCAGCAGGAACTTCGTCAATTACAGTGTGGAAAATACCAATGGAGGTCTGGCATCGAATACAATATTAAGTTTTGACGAGGATTCTTCTGGTACTATTTGGATCGGGACCTTTTATAAGGGCCTTCACTCATTTGATCCAAATTCAAAAAAGTTCACTTATCATTCCTCAGATGCCTTTCTTGAAAACGATTTCTTAAATAGCGACATCAGGAAGGTTTTGGTTGATGAAAAGGATAATATTTGGGTAGGAACAACTCAAGGATTGTATAAAATCAACAAGTCGGGAATGGATGATTATTCAGTGATTTCATTGTCTGATAAAATGTCGAACACAATTCAAAACAACACTAAAACCAATATAATATTTTCCTTAAAAGAGAGCGGTAATATTCTTTGGATCGGTACTAGTGGAGCCGGACTCTGTAAATATGACACAGTAAATGATAAGTTTGAATGGTTCAATGGATCTAATGGTTTATCAGAAGTAAATATTTGTTCAATTGTTGAAGACAATGATGATAACCTATGGTTGAGTGGTAATTCAGGACTTACGAAGTTTTCTTTAGCCTCACAAGAATTCAAAAAATATTCAAAAAGAGATGGATTAATTTCAAATGATTTTAATATCAACTCAGCTTGTATTGATGAAAAAGGCACTATGTATTTTGGTAATTTCAATGGTATCGATTATTTCCATCCCTATGATATTAAAGTGAATGTAAGTTTACCCTTTATATATTTAACGGATTTTAAAATTTTCAACAAAAGTGTTTCCCCGAGCCTTCAGGATTCTCCATTGACAAAAGACATTTCTGAAACGAAAAGTTTAACGCTTAGTCATGCACAATCTGTCTTTACCATCGATTATGCAGGTGTTAATTACACCAGACCAGCAAAAAATCAATATGCTTATTATCTAGAAGGGCTAGAAGAGACCTGGAATTATGTAGGTAATTCAAGAAGTGCTACCTATACAAATCTAAATAATGGTGACTATGTATTTAAGCTAAAGGTGGCTAATAACGATGGTATCTGGAATGAAACCCCACTAACTTTGAATTTAACAATTTTACCCCCTTGGTGGAAAACTGGTTGGGCAATTTTTTTATATATAGCCCTGATGATTATTGGTGTATTCTTGTTAAACAAGATTACACAAGATAAATTAAAAGAAAAACAGATTATCAAGAATGAAAGGACAAGAAGAATTCAGAAAGAGAGGTTAAATGAAGAAAAATTCCAGTTTTTTACTAATATTTCACATGAATTTAGAACTCCTTTAACCCTGATTATTAATCCTATAGTAGACATTTTCCAGGACAAGGACTTGAAACTTCCTCAGGCAGTGAGAATTAAGCATCAGATCATTCACAAGAATGCAGAGCGGCTTACAAGACTTATCAATGAGTTGATGGATTTTAGAAAACTGGAAGGTGATAAGATAAGTCTTAAAGCATCTAAATTTGATTTAGTGTCATATGTTAAAGATTTATCAATCTATTTTAAAGAAGATGCTAGTCAGAAAAATATTTTTTTAAGTGTTGATTCTAATGTAGATGAACTATTTGTTTGGGCTGACCCAAGCATGCTTGAAAAGATCATATTCAATATGCTATCCAATGCTTTTAAAGTTACGCCAGATGGAGGTGAAATTACGATTGGTATTCTTCTAAAGAAAAAATTAGAGCAGATGGCCTTAACGGGAAATGATGAACCCATTGAGGTGTTTCAAATTAGTATTTCAGATACGGGCCCAGGTCTCCTTAAGAAGCATGTTGAAAAGATTTTTGATCGTTTTTATCAAGTGGATAATGTTAATAAACGTTATTTTGGAGGAACAGGTATTGGTTTGGAGGTTGTTAAAAAGTTTGTCGAGTTTCACAAGGGGAAAATTGAAGTGCAAAGTGAAATTGACAAAGGAAGTACATTCTCAATAATGTTACCATTAGGCCATAAACACCTCAATAAGAATGAAATACTCGATGATCTTAAGACGCCTTATATTCCTCCAAAAACTATATCATCTATTGGTGAAGAGGAGCAGTTGGTAGTCACAAACACAAAGTCGTTGTTGATCGTTGAGGATAATGCAGAGCTTAGAAATTATTTAAAGAACGAATTGGCTAAAACCTATAATATTTTAGTCGCTAAGGATGGTAAAGAGGGAATTGAAATAGCTTCGAAAAAGTTGCCAGACTTAATCATCACCGATGTGATGATGCCAGAAATGGATGGTTTCGAATTTTCAGTCAATATTAAAAAAGATGTGAAAACTAGTCATATTCCAATTCTGATGTTAACTGCTAAAAGCATGGCAGATGACAAAATTAAGGGCTTTAACTCTGGAGCGGATGCATATTTAAACAAACCCTTCGATATGAGGGTTTTAAAATCACAATTGTTACAATTACTCACGAGCAGGCAGATTATTTTTAATAAATACTTCAGTGAGGTAAGTGATAAATCAATTTCTGATCAGACATCAACACTCGATAAAAGACTTATTGGGAAAATTCTCAAATACATCAATGAAAATATTGGAAATTCAGAGATTAATGTAGAATTATTAGCATCTCAATTTGGATTTAGTAGAAGTCAGTTATATCGAAAGATTAAATCTCTAACTGGCATGACTGCCAACGAGTTTTTAAGAAATATCAGAATGGTAAGGGCTAAACAATTCTTAGAGTCTGGTAACTATTCCGTTTCAGATGTATGCTATAAAGTTGGCTATTCTTCACCTTCTTACTTTACAAAGAGTTTTAAAGACCAGTTTGGTGTTCTTCCTACAGAAGTCAAACCAGTTGATAAAATTTAATACATTATATGCTAGTTAGTGATTAAGTATATACTCGCTAATGAAACAGGTTAAACTTATAAGTTTTAAAGGCATTTTTGGGCTCTAAAAGGCGCTATTTTAAAATGAGAAAGCCTCATTACTTTTGGTTTATTCTCTTCTCTAGTTTGCAAATTTCTATTTAAATATATTCGATTAGTAATGAATTTGCTTGGTTTGGCCCATGTAATTATTGCGTCATTGGTTTGTTAATGCAATTATTATTCATTCGAAAAAGTATTTATAAAGCGCTTATATTTAATGGTATATGTATGATTTTAAACGCTTGGGGCCCATTTTATTCAATATTGTGATATAAATAATGTTGCATTAATTGTAAATCTTGTTGCAATTACAACCAAAACAATAGCGCTGCTTCAAAATCAACATTCCAAGACTCAATACTGCCAGATTTGACTCAATACTGCCAGACTTCATTATTCAAGATCCATACATTTGAAAGATGTGCAATAGAAATTTTGAATATGACCTTTAAAAACTCAAAGCTGAAAGTATTTGTTGAGGTTTTGTTGATTATAGGAATTATCACACTAATTGTATTGGGAATAATATTTTTTTAATAAACAGAATAATCAAATAGAATGAATCAAATCAAATCACTTTTTATATTAACTCTAAATTTAATAATATTATGAAATTTAAAATTGCAATCATTACAATTGTTTTGGTGTGCACCCAAGTTGTTTATTCACAAACAAAAACCGTAACAGGTTCGGTTGTGGATGATGACGGAGCTCCTTTACCTGGAGTATCAGTATTGGTTTTGGGAACTAGTACTGGAACTTCCACAGATTTTGATGGGAAATTTTCAATTGAGAATGCAGATGCAGATTCGCAATTGGTTTTTAGTTCTATAGGGATGACCGATCAAACAATTTCAGTTGGCGCACAATCTGAGATTAATGTTTCAATGCAGGCATCGGCCGAGGCACTTGATGAAGTTATTGTGGTTGGTTATGGCTCTCAAAGCAGAGCGGAAGTAACTGGTGCAATTTCATCTGTTGGTTCTGATGAAATAACTTCTTTACCGATTATAAATGCAGAACAGGCTTTGCAAGGAAGAGCTGCTGGTGTAACAGTAACGAATTCCGGTGCTCCAGGAACAAATCCTCAAGTTAGAATAAGAGGGCTTGGAACTGTAGGGAATAATAATCCTCTCTATGTTATTGATGGAGTAATTACAGGAGGATTGTCTGGTATTAACCCTGAAGATATAGAATCAATAAACGTTTTGAAAGACGCTTCGACTACTGCCGTTTATGGTTCTCGTGGCTCTAACGGGGTTATCATGGTTACAACAAAAAAGGGAAGGGCTGGAAAATCAAAAATTTCTTTTAATATGTATGGTGGAACACAAAGTATCAACAATAGATATAAGGTGTTAAACACTGATCAATATTTGGATTATGCTGCTGATGCATTCGGTATTGTGCCGTCAAGAGATCCTAGTTTTTATGATAATAACGTGAATTATCAAGATGAAATTTTTCAAACAGGTGTTATCCAAAATTATGATCTTGGATTATCTGGGGGAAATGAAAATAGCAACTATAGATTTTCTGGGGGTTATTTGAATCAAGATGGAGCCGTAATTGATACAGGTTACGAGCGATACTCATTCAGAGCAAATAGTGATTTTACTTTTGGAAAGTTGAAAGTAGGAGAGTCAATGTCTATAGCATTTAGTGATCAAAATCCTGAAAGGCAAGCTGGAGCTAGATCTTTAATTGAACACGCTATTAAAGCGGCTCCATATCTTCCAGTATATAATGAGAATAACTTAGGTGGGTTTCAAGGTCCTTCAAATCCTGTAGATGGTCAGGATGCTGAAAACCCTGTTCGAGTTCAATCTATAGGGAATCAGAGTAATAAAACCACCTCAATTATTGGTAATATATATGCTTCTTATGAGATCATAGAAGGCTTGGTGTTTAAAACTCAGGTTGGTCTTGATTATTACACATATAGAAATGATAATTTTATTCCTTCTTATGATGACGATAGTGAAGGAAGCGCAACACATGCTCAAAATTACGCAGCAATCACTAAAAATACAGGTACAGGACAAACCGTACTTTTTACCAATAGTTTAAACTATGTGAAAACATTTGGAGAGAATCATAATTTTGACTTCTTATTACTTGCTGAAAAAACAGAAAGTTCAATTGAACGAATAAATGCAAGCAGCAGAAATTTAATTACTGATGAAGTTGAACAATTATCGAACGAAGCTTCTGACTTGTCTAGTGCTTCTTTTGAAACAAATAGAATTGGTTATTTAGGTCGTGTGAACTATAATTTTGCAGGTAAATATATTGCGGCTGCATCAATTAGAAGAGATGCTTCTTCTCGATTTGGAGAGAATAACAGATGGGGTTGGTTCCCTTCATTTGCTCTTGGTTGGAATATAGCCAAAGAGGATTTTATGAATGATTCTAGTTTGAGTAATCTAAAACTTAGAGGAAGTTGGGGTGTAACTGGTAATGATAGAATTGGTGATTACCAATACAGTTCAACACTAATAACTGATTTTATTTATCCTATAGGTGGCGGAGCTGCATCAGGAACAACATCTAACGGATTAGCTAATCCTGATTTGAAATGGGAGGAAACAACCATGATAAATATTGGGTTAGATTTTGGTGTTTGGAATGAGGCATTTACCGGATCTTTAGAATATTATAATAATTCAAGTGATGATTTATTAATGCAAAGGTCTACACCGACATCTTTAGGTTTCCATTCAGGTTTTATTAGTGAGAATGTTGGATCAGTGGTAACAAATGGTTTTGAATTAAACTTGGGATATAATGATTATGATGGTGATTTCACCTGGTCAGCTAATTTGAATTTAGGAACGTCCAGCAATGAAGTTGAGTCTTTGGGTGCACTTGAAGAAATTACAGGAGCAAATTTTGAAGGAGCTAATATATCAAGGATAGTTGTAGGAGAATCGATGTATCATTTTTTCGGTTTGGTTGCTGATGGGATATATCAGAGTCAAGCAGAGGTGGATGCGGTATTTACTGCTAACCCAGGGCAAACTACTGTTCAGCCAGGTGACATTAGATTTAAAGATTTAAATAATGATGGTGATATAACATCAGCTGATAGAGATATAATAGGAAATCCTTACCCTAGCCTAACATGGGGTCTAAATCTTACTGGTAATTATAAAAGATTTGATGCGACACTTTTCTTTAGTGGAGTTCAAGGAAATGATATTTATAACACGAATATTTATGACCTTCAAGGTATGCCTAGGTTATTTAATGCAGGTGTTGAAGTGCTAGACAGATGGACTCCTACTAATCCATCAACTTCAGTTCCTAGAGCTGGAGGTGCACCTCAGAATAATAATGTTTCCTCTCGTTTTGTTGAGGATGGATCTTATGTGAGACTGAAAAACTTTACGCTTGGCTATTCATTATCTAACGATGTGTTTGGACCTAATAGCACTGTTTCTAAGTTTAGAATTTATTTTAGTGGTACCAATTTATTAACTTTTTCAGATTATTCAGGTTTGGATCCAGAGATTGGTAACTCTACAGTAATTAACAATTCACCTTTTGAGTATGGAATTGACAGAGGTAATTATCCTCAACCAACGACCTATTTATTAGGACTACAACTATCATTTTAAAAATAAATAATCATGATAAAAAATAAATTAATATTTACAATAATAGCAGCGGTGTTATTGATTCATTCTTGTAGTGAAGAAAATTTGGAGCTGACAAATCCGAATCAATTATCACCTGAATCTTTCTTCAAGACTGAAGCACAGGTTCAATCAGCTGTAAATGCAGCATATGCAAACCTTCAAACAAGAGGCTTGTATACAAGACATATGTTCTTTATGATGGACAATATGTCACATGAAAATGCGGGAAATCCGCAACTTGAAGCGGATAAAAAGGTGTATTTAGATTTCTCATTTGATTCATCTCATGGACCAATTGCCGATTATTGGGAGAGTTGTTTTAGAGGTATAAATAAAGCCAATTTTGTAATCGGGAACTCCGAAGCTATAAATGAAATTTCGGATTCTTTTTTAAGCCAGGAAAAGAAAAAGAAATTTATTGCTGAAGCAAAATTTTTAAGAGGCTTATATTATTTCTTACTAACAACAAGATTTGGTGATGTGCCATTAATTACTGTAATTCCAGAAGGAGGAGCAGGATTTCCAATGAGCCCACAAAGCGAAGTTTATGCTCAAATAGTTAAGGATTTGACAGAAGCATCTAGTGAATTACTTGATAGTGACGATAATGGAAGAGCACATAAAAAAGCTGCTGTGGCAATTTTAGGTAAAGTTCTATTATTTCAAAAAGATTATTCCGGAGCTATGGGGCAATTCTCAAACATTTATGGAGAATATACTTTAGAGGAAGATTTTTTCGATAATTTCAAAGTTGAGGAAGAACATGGAAAAGAATCTATATTCGAAATTGAATTTGATGCAGCATTAGGTGCTGGTGCAATGTGGAATTCCCAAGTAAGTGGTGCTGGCCCGAATGAAGTAACTTTTAGAGGACAGGAATATGGTTTTTTAAACTGGTTTAATGTTTATCCATCAGATGATCTACTTGATGAATACGAGGATGGTGATAAGAGATATGCAGGCACTTTTTATTCCATTGGAGATACTTACGCTTTAGATACTGAAACAGTGACAGCTGAAAACTTGACTTCTGGGTCAGGTCAAAAAAGAGCAGGCTGGAAGAAATATCAAAACTATTATAAAGATAAAAGTGAAGTACCTGAATCAAGCATCAATTTCAAGTATATCAGATACGCAGATGTATTATTGATGATGGCCGAGTGTGCAAATGAAACATCAGGTCCAGGCGATGCAATTGGTTATATCAACGAAGTTAGAAGTAGAGCTGGTTTGCCTGCTCTGGCTGCAGGACTTTCAAAAGATGAGGTTTTTGATGCTATTGTTCATGAGAGAAAAGTAGAATTGGCAGGAGAACAGACTAGATTTAATGATATCATGAGATGGGGTAATGCTTCTACAGAATTAAGTGGAACAAGTTTTCAAGCAGGAAAAAACGAATTACTTCCAATTCCTGATAGGGAAATAAGTTCAAATGAAGCTATTGGACCGGACGATCAGAACGCTGGATATTAAAATAATTTGAATTAGTATTTTTGAGTAAGTGAAAACAGCGTGTATACCCATATACTACGCTGTTTTTTTATATTTAGCGGTAAAAGATCCAAGGGCAGGTCTTAAAGATAAAATTCATGAATGATATGAAACTTAAAACAAGTGTTTATTTTGTGCTATTAGCCTTCGTTTTTTCTTGTAGTGAAACAGGAATAATGAAGAAAGAGAGTCATTCGGAAACGCTATTCTCTTTAGTTCCAATTACGACATCAACAATCGATTTTACGAATACTGTGGAGCAAACCAATGACTTTAGTTGTCTTAATTATACCTATGCTTTAATAGGTGCAGGTGTTGGAGTAGGCGATATTAATAATGATGGACTAGAAGATGTTTATTTTGTTTCAAATCAAAATTCAAATAAATTATATATAAATAAAGGAGATTTCAAGTTTGAAGATATCACTCAAGATTCTCATACTGCTGATAACGATGGGTGGAGTACAGGTGTCACAATGATTGACATTAATAATGATGGATGGTTGGATATTTATGTATGTAAATCGGCTTCAATTGATAATGCAAAGCTAAGGGAGAATAAGTTGTTCATCAATCAAAAAAATGAAACCTTTAAGGAAGAAGCTGAAGCTTGGGGATTAAATCAAAACGGTTTTTCAATCCAATCCTACTTTTTTGATTATGATAGAGATGGTGATTTAGACATGTATTTAGTGAATCATCGGATTGATTTTGAAAACACCTTAAGAATAGAAAGAAAAGAAAATCAAATATTTTATCCAGAAACTTCTGACCATTTGTTTAGAAACGATGGCGATCATTTTACAAATGTCACGGCACAATCTAAAATTATTAACAATGCCTGGGGCTTAAGCGCTTCAATTGGCGATTTTAACAATGACGGATGGCCGGATGTTTATGTAGCGAATGATTATATCGCTCCGGATATGCTCTATATAAATAATCGAAATGGTACCTTTTCTAATCAAATCCAAACACGTTTTAAACATATTTCATATAATAGTATGGGTAGTGACTATGCTGATATTAATAATGATTTCTTACCCGATTTAATGGTTTTAGAAATGTCTGCTGAAGACCATGTACGGAGTAAAGAAAATATGCCGTCAATGAATACTGATGGTTTTGAAAAAATTGTAAACGCCAATTACCATTATCCTTATATGGCCAATGTATTACAGCTAAATAATGGCAATGGATCGTTTAGTGATATAGGACAGCTTGCCGGAGTATCAAAGACAGATTGGAGCTGGGCACCTTTAATTGCAGATTTTGATTGTGATGGATTTAAGGATGTATTTGTTTCAAATGGAGTAGAAAGAAATTTTAGCAATCAGGATTATGCAAGACGTGTTAAAAAGAATTTGGATGATGGCGTTGAAATGACCAAGATGGAAGTTATTGAGATGATGCCATCTGACAAATTAGCTAATTACAGTTATAAGAATAATGGAGATTTAACTTTTAGCAATACATCAGAATCCTGGGGTTTTAATCAAAAAATAAATTCAAATGGTCTGGCTTATGCCGATTTTGACAATGATGGGGATTTAGACTTGGTTATGAATAACCTTTCTGATGAAGCAACTATTTATGAAAACAATGCTACTGGAAATTTCTTAAGCATCAAATTAAATGGTAGTAATCGTAACAGAAATGGGCTTGGCGTTAAAGTAAAGGTCTATTCAGGGAAAAATCAGCAATACCAAGAATTGTATACTTCACGAGGCTATATGAGTACAGTTACTAACACTTTGAATTTCGGCTTTAAAGACCTGGAAGTCATTGATAAAGTTGAAATAATTTGGGATAATGGCTCACTTTCTGTTTTAGAAAATATTACAACTAATCAAGGCATTACAGTTGACATTGCCAATGCGACCAATACAAAACCCATTAAAAACCAAGTGAACAGAGTTTTGATTCCAGTCAACACTAAATCACTAGGAATCGATTTTATACACCAAGAAAATATTTTTAACGATTTTTCAAAACAAGTTTTATTGCCTCAAAAAATGTCACAACAAGGACCCGCCTTATCAGTGGCAGATGTTAATAAAGACGGTTTGGAGGATGTCTTTGTTGGAGGAGCACAAAACCAATCAGGTGCAATATATTTGCAAAATGAAACAGGTAATTTTAAATTATTAGATCAGCGCGTATTTGAAAATGATAAAGCTTTTGAAGATAATGGTTCCTTGTTCTTTGATGCTGATAATGATGGTGATTTAGATTTGTACATTAGTAGTGGGGGTTACAACTTATTGGCAGAGAGCCCACTTTTACAAGACAGGTTATATGAGAATGACGGTAAGGGAATATTTTCAAGAAGCGATAAACTTCCAAAGATATTTTTGAACACTAAAAGTGTTGCCTCTGAGGATATTGACAATGATGGAGATATTGATTTGGTTATAGGCGGACATTGTGTACCAGGAAAATACCCAATAGCAGAAAGATCTTATATTCTTAAGAATGAAATGGGGGTTTTCGTTGAGGAGCCAGAAATGATTCCTTTGGAATTGAACGATATAGGGATCGTTAATGATCTTATTTTTTCAGATTATGACGGAGATAATGATAAGGATTTAATAGTTGTAGGAGAATGGATGCCAATTACTATTTTTAATAATGATGATGGGTTTTTCTCAAAAGTAGATGTTCCAGGATTAAAAGATACAAATGGCTGGTGGTATACCATATCCGAGATAGACTATGATCAGGATGGTGATCTGGATTATGTTGTTGGTAACCTTGGAGATAATAACAAATTTCATCCAACAAAAGAGAAACCATTGCATATATACGCTAAGGATTTTGATGGTAATGATTCCTTCGATATGGTATTGAGTAAGGATTATAAGGGTAATTTGGTTCCGGTTCGTGGTAAAGAATGTTCAACGCAACAAAATTCTTTTGTTGAGGAAAAAGCCCCTACTTTTAATGATTTTGCAACTTCTTCTTTAGTTGATATTTATGGCGATCAATTGCTGAAGTCATCCTATCATAATGAAATTCATATGTTTAGTTCTGTGTTTATTGAAAATACGGGTGAGAATACTTTTATAGTTCATAAGTTGCCAAATATGGCCCAAGTAGGACCTACTTTAGGATTCGAATTTGGGGATGTGAACAAGGATGGTATTCAGGATATTATTGGAATTGGTGCAATTCATGAAAGTGAAGTTGAAACGATTAGATATGATGCCAATGTTGGTTATATAATTTTGGGCAATCAGGAAGGGAATTTTGAAGCATTTAAGGATATTAATTTTTATAATGACAAAAATGCTAAAGACATAAAACGAATTATGATCAAAGGGAAATCACATTTTTTAATTGCGAATAACAATAGTTCGTTAACTATATTTAAAGAACCATAAAATTGTAAATAAATGAACAGTACATTTCATGTTAATTTAGGTATCTATTTTGTAATCACGGCCTTGTTTTTTAGTTGCTCAAAAGATACGGTGCAGCAGAAAGAGTCAGCAATTTTCAACCAATTGATGTCTTCTGAAACAGGAATCGATTTCAGCAATAACCTTATTGAAAATGATTCATTAAATTATTTTACCTACACATATTTGTATATGGGAGGAGGATTAGCTACCGGTGATGTAAATAATGATGGCTTGATAGATATATATTTTACAGGCAATCAGGTGTCAAACAAACTTTATTTAAATAAAGGGAACCTGAAATTCGAAGATGTGACAATTTCGGCTGGTGTTGGAGGTGATAACAGATGGTATACAGGAGTTACGATGGCAGATGTAAATGGAGATGGATACCTGGATATTTATTGTTCTGTTGGTGGGAAGTTTGGTTCAAAAAATAACCAACTCTTTATGAATAATGGTGATGGAACTTTTTCAGAGAAGGCTAATGAATACGGATTAGACGACCCAGGTAATAGCGTGCAAGCCACTTATTTTGATTATGATAAAGATGGAGACTTAGACCTTTATGTTGCGAATTATCCTCCAACCAAATTTACTTCTCCAACTTTTGTCTATGTTTTTAGTATGAATAATGTGAAAGATATTGATTCTGATCATTTATATAGAAATGACGGAAATAAATTCACCAAGGTTTCTAAAGAAAGTGGCATATTAAATTTCGGTTTGTCTCTTAGTGCTACAGTCGGAGATTTGAACAATGATTCCTGGCCAGATATTTATGTTTCTAATGATTTTAATTCACCGGACTTTATGTTTATCAACAATCAAGATGGTACATTTAAAGAAGTCGTTAAAGAAGCAACTGGTCATACCGCTTTTTATGGAATGGGAGCTGATGTCTCAGATTTCAATAATGATGGTTTTTTAGATATTTTTCAAGTTGATATGGATGCGAATACCAACAAAAGGAAAAAAACAAATATGGCAACCATGGCACCAGAACTGTTTTGGGAAACTGTAAACGCAGGTTTTCATTATCAGTATATGCATAATTGTATGCAGTTGAATTCAGGTGTTGTGGAAGATGGGGTTCCTTCATTTTCAAATGTCTCCAGAATTACCGGAACGTCATCTACTGATTGGAGTTGGGGCCCGGTTTTCGCTGACTTTGACAATGATGGATTGAAAGATCTGTTCGTTACCAATGGTATTAGAAAAGAAATAAATAACAATGACTATTTCAACTCATTGAAAGGTAAAAATTTGACTCAAGACAGTTTGCTTAATAGAAGTAGGCTCATTCCTTCTGAAAAAATAGACAATTTTATGTTTAGAAATAAGGGTGAATTTAATTTTGAGCAAGTCAATGAAAAATGGGGTATAACATATGAGGGGTTTTCTAATGGTGTAGCCTATGCGGATCTGGATAATGATGGAGATTTGGAAATTATCACAAATAACATTGATGATGAAGCTACTATTTTTAACAATAGAAGTTCAGAGATAAATAACTATATAAAATTTCAATTTAAGGGCGATTCGAAAAATGGTTTTGGTTTAGGAAATCGCATTTACATAAAAACCAAGGATAAGTTGCAGATGCAAGAGTTAACACTTAGTAGAGGGTTTCAATCATCTGTTGCACCAGAACTGCATTTCGGACTAAAAGATATCACGCTAATTGATGAAATTAAAGTAGTCTGGACAGACGGTAAAGTCGAGGTTTTGCATGATGTTCAAGCGAATCAAATGCTCGTATTTGAGCATAAGGATGCTTATGATGATACTGTTGAAAAAATCAATTCTTCTACTTTATTTGAAACAGATACAAGTGGTTTTTTTCCTGTTTTTAAACATGAAGAAAACCTATATGATGATTTTAAGGATCAGGTTTTGCTTCCTCATCAGATGTCAACAATGGGTCCCGCCTTTGTTGTTGGTGATCTGAACAATGATGGCCTTGAGGATTATTTTATTGGAGGTTCACATAAAAACAGTGCGGCGGTTTTTTTACAGACAAAAACAGGATTTATGATGTCAGATAATCCGTTGTTCGAAAATGACAAAGATTATGAAGATATGGGGGCTGTCATTTTTGATGCAGATCAAGATGGTGATAATGATCTATATGTGGTAAGCGGGGGATATGAACTCTCTCCTGACTCAGAATTTCTTCAAGATCGATTATACCTAAATGACGGTCATGCAGGGTTTTCAAAAGCACCACCCAATTCAATTCCATCTATGATTACAAGTGGATCTAAGATATTAACTATAGATTTTGATAAGGATGGAAAGCAAGATTTGTTGGTGTTAGGAAGACAAGTGCCAAAGAATTACCCTTCCCCTGCGAATAGCTATATTTTAAAGAATAACAGTTCGGATGGAGTAGCGAAATTTGACATCATTAAAGAATTGCCAGAGGAATTTACAAATTTAGGAATGGCTACTGATGCAGTCATAACTGATTATAATAATGATAGCTGGCCTGATATTATTATTGTTGGAGAATGGATGCCTATCAGGGTTTTTAAGAATGAAAAAGGAATTTTTAAAGAAAGTTCGCAGGAATTAGGCTTAGATGTTGATTCAACCGGATGGTGGTGGAGTATTAGTGAAGGTGATTTTGATCAAGACGGAGACATGGATTATATTGTTGGAAACAATGGATTAAATTATAAGTATAAGGCAACCACTGACGAAACCTTTGATATTTATGTAAATGATTTCGACAAGAATAATAAGAATGATATCGTATTGAGTTATTATAATGAGGGAGAGCAATACCCTGTCCGTGGCAGAGGCTGTTCATCTCAACAGATTCCTGGGATTAAAGAAAAATTTAAGGATTACGAGAGCTTTTCGGATGCCACGCTTGTAGATATATACTCAGAAAAATCACTTGAATCAGCTTTGCATTATCAAGTAAAATCATTCGCAAGTATTTATATGGAGAATGATAATGGGAAATTCATAAAACATGAATTACCCGTTGAGGCCCAGTTTTCAGCCATTAATAAAATTTTGGTTGATGATTTTGATAAAGATGGGAATCTGGATTTACTTATAGCTGGCAATCTTTTTATGTCAGAAGTAGAGACTCCGAGAAATGATGCCAGTCATGGACTTTTTCTCAATGGAAATGGGCTTGGCAATTTTACAGTTGACCCCGCATATTCCTCAGGCTTTTATACACCAGGTGATGTTAAAGACATGCAAACTATTAAGTTTAAAGATCAAAATTATATTATTTCGGTAAAGAATAATGATTATATACAAGTAGTTAAAATAAATTTTAAAAAATGATAAAATTAATAGGTTCATTATTTATACGTAAAGTAAGTTTAATAATTCTGTTGTTGTTTTTGCAAAATGGATTTAGCCAAGAGGCAATCCCTCGTTTTAATTACAATGCTAAATACGAACCAGAAACAGGAATTTATCACGGGGCAGGTCAAGATATAAATAGTTTTAAGCATTATGTAAATGCAGTTGGTCAAGATAAAATGCCAGCAATATATATGACTTATGTTAATATAACCTCACCCGTAAAAAGGATTGAATCTTGGGGGCAAAAATTAAAACATGTTTTAGATAGTTTGCCCAAAGGAATTATGCCTCAAATTGGTTTAGGATTTACTGGAGGTAAGGATACTGGGGCAGGTTTAGATAAAGAAGTAGCTGATGGAAAATATGACAAACAATTTCAAGCATTCTATAAAGTACTTTTG
>RCNE010000656.1_pt1 | contig 18427 bp, 18 predicted proteins | sample 2041361 | NCBI WGS metagenome assembly RCNE01 (sample SAMN09708229, study PRJNA481090) | Marine sediment metagenome, whole genome shotgun sequencing project.
ATATCTTTTAAACTAGAATCTAGTGACGCAATGGCCAACTTAGGCAGCAAAGTCCCGGAAAATGGTTTTAATTTAAGTGCTCCCGAAAATGCAAAGGCAATTTATATTATTGATGGCCTTGAGACTCCCATTGCTAATGTTAGAAAGATTAGTCCTGATATTTTAGAATCTATTACTGTATTAAAAGGTAAGGTTGCAAAAGATAAATATGGCGAAAAAGGAAAAAATGGAATAATTGAAATTACCTTGAAAAAGAAAGATTGAGAAAACAGATTACGTTACTATTATTTTTTTGCATGGTTTGGGGATATGGTCAATCCTCTGCATTGCACATTGCAGACAGCCTTTATGCTACCGGCAATTATATCCAAGCCATAAATAGTTATGCAGCATTGGGGACCGCCAACGCTGGAATACAAATTGCACGTGCCTACAATGCTATTGGTAATTACCAAAAAGCTATTGCGCAGTATAGGGGAGTTTTACAGAAAGATTTCAAACAGGAACTTGCCCAATTTGAATTGGGTAAGCTGTTGTTAAAAACCAATAAAGCGTTTGCGGCCCAAGAACTATTTGAAGTTTTGACCGTAAATAATCCTGCCAATCCGGAGTACCACTACCAGCTTGGAGAATCCATACGGGCACGAGACGATATGGATAAAAGCATACAACATTACAAACAGGCTATCGTAGTTGATAGTACCCATTTAAGAAGTCTTTTTCAGCTCTCCAAGTATTATTTAGTAAAGCGGGAAACGGATTCTGTCATTACCTATACTAATCAAGGGCTTGAATTTTATCCAGAGGATGTTGCACTCCTTAATCTAAAGGCTTTGGCCTATTTTAATAATGCGAAATTCAGTAAAGCAATACCCTTGTTTGAACAGCTTTTGGTTTTGGGAGAACGTAAAACATATCTTTTTATGAAGTTGGGCATGGCGTATTTTAAGACTTGGGAACTAGATAAAGCCAAAGAGATGTATGCCGAAGCGCTTATTTTAGAAGATGATAATGCAGCTGCTTATTTTGAGTTGGGCCAAGTCTATTTAAAAAATAGACAGTTGGACAGTGCGGAAATCTCAATTAAAAAGGCGGTGGAGGTACAAATTCCATTTTTGGCAGAGGAATACGAAACCCTGGCTAGTATAGAAAGAAAAAAAGAGAACATTAAAGGTGCTTTTGATTACTATACCTTGGCGCATAAGGAGGACCCTGAATTGCCTAGACTGTATTGGCAGGTATGTGCATTGTATGATCAGCTGTACAAGGACCCAGCCAAGAAATTGGCCAATTACGAAAGGTTTGTGAATCAGTACGGAACGGAGCAGCCCTATTTATCTGAAATGGTCCAAAAAAGGATTTCTGAACTAAAGGAACAAATACATTATGCTAAGGAGCCAACTGATTAAAAATTCGTAATTTTCCCATACAATTTGCACCATGGGGCGTTTTTTTATCGTTTTGGTTTTTTTAAGTCTCGGTTCCTGTAATTTCTTTGAATCCAAGGAAAAAAGAACCCAAGAACTTATTGATTCCGAACTCAGTGAAATTGATTGGAATTCCATTGATACCTACCCGCTCTTTTTAGCGTGTGATGAGACCGTATCAAAAGAATTACAACGGCAGTGCTTTGAAGAAAAATTGACTGCCCACTTTGAGACGACCTTGAACGATTTTGAATTTATAGTAGATTCCGATGAAAACCCTACGGTAGCTGTTATCTTTGTTATAGATGCCCATGGGGATATCGATATCTTGGATATAGAAAGAGACCGATTTATTTTAAAGCAAATGCCGGAATTTGACGGTATTGTAATTCAAAGTCTTAAGACGGTGCCAGAAATTGCACCGGCCTTAAAAAGAGGTATTCCGGTAAGCACAAAATTTAGAATTCCTATTAAGTTAAATACCAAGTAAAAAAGATTGGCACACGAGAAAATTATATTAGGCATAGACCCTGGCACAACCATTATGGGCTTTGGCCTAATAAAAGTGGTGGGTAAAAAAATGGAATTTGTTCAAATGAATGAGCTTCTCCTGCAGAAGTATAAAGATCCATACACCAAATTAAAACTCATTTTTGAACGTACCATAGAACTCATAGACACCTATCACCCAGATGAAATTGCGATTGAGGCCCCATTTTTTGGTAAGAATGTACAGTCTATGCTTAAACTGGGCCGTGCACAAGGCGTTGCTATGGCTGCCGGACTCTCTCGTCAAATTCCCATAACGGAATATCTGCCAAAAAAAATCAAAATGGCCATTACTGGAAATGGTAACGCCAGTAAGGAACAAGTCGCCAAAATGCTACAAAGCGTATTAGGACTGAAAACCCTTCCGAAAAACCTGGACAGCACCGACGGACTCGCAGCAGCAGTCTGCCATTTCTATAACGAAGGCCGTATTGAGGTGGGTAAAGGGTATACGGGATGGGATGCATTTGTAAAGCAAAATGAAAAGAGAGTTGATAAAGTAAAAAGTAAGAAGTAGGAGGTTTCAGTAGCAGTCATCAGTAGCAGTTTGCAGTGTAATAAATTATATTTACCTAGAGTAATGAGGCATTGATTTTCTCTTCATACTAATAAAATTATACTACTATGAGTTTTCGAGATTTAGTGGCTTATAAAAAATCGTTTGCGCTTGCAATGAAGATATTCGAACTTTCTAAATCTTTCCCCAATGAGGAGAAGTACTCTTTAACCGATCAAATAAGAAGATCTTCGCGCAGCGTTAATGCAAATATTTCCGAAGCTTACAGAAAGAGAAGATATCCTAAACATTTCATCAGTAAACTAACCTATAGTGATGCCGAAAATGCGGAAACCCAAACTTGGTTGCAGTTTGGTAAAGAATGTCGCTACTTTGGAATGGATGTTTTTGAAGAACTCAATCGCGAGAGCGAAGAAGTAGGTAGGCTGATAAATTATATGATACATAATTCGGCAAAGTTTGGCGTTAGGGAAGAATAACTAACTATTGCAACTGAAAACTGCTAACTGAAAACTAAAAAATGTCCGGAATCTACATCCACATCCCTTTTTGCAAACAAGCTTGTCACTATTGCGATTTTCATTTTTCTACATCCATGGGAAAGAAAGAGGCGATGGTGTTGGCTTTGTGTGCAGAGTTGGAGCTGCGTAAGGAGGAGTTTGCTGAAACTATAGTGGAAACCATTTATTTTGGTGGTGGAACACCATCAGTTTTGAACACAACGGAATTAGAGCAGCTGATAGCTGCGGTATACGAAAACTATCAGGTAGTTAACCAGCCGGAAATCACTCTGGAAGCCAATCCGGACGATCTTACACCTGAGAAGATTTTACAACTTTCAGAAAGTCCTATCAATAGATTAAGTATTGGTATACAGTCTTTCTTTGAGGAAGATTTAACCTTGATGAATCGGGCTCATTCTTCCGAAGAGGCAATAGCATCCCTTTCTTTGGCGACCCAATATTTTGATAATATTTCTATTGACTTAATTTATGGTATGCCTAACATGAGTCTATCGCGGTGGAAAGCCAATATAGAAAAAGCCTTATCCTTTAATATTCCCCATATTTCTAGCTATGTACTTACTGTAGAGCCTAAAACGGCATTGTTCGATTTTGTTAAAAAAGGCTTGGTAAAACCTGCAGAAGATGAAGTGGCACAAGCACATTTTGATGTTTTAAACGAAATACTCATAGATGCCGGATATTCATGCTATGAGATTTCCAGTTTCGGGAAGTCTGGTTATTTTTCCAAGAATAACTCTGCCTATTGGCAACAGAAAAAATATATAGGAATAGGGCCGTCCGCACATTCTTTTGATGGCGATAGCCGGGGATGGAATATCAATAACAATCCAAAATATATAAAGTCGATTAACAACGGTATCCTACCCATGGAAACGGAGGTACTTTCAACAACCGATAAGTACAATGAATATGTTATGACGGGACTTCGCACCGTTTGGGGCGTTTCGTTAGGTAAGGTACAATCTGAATTTGGGGAGAAATACAAGGAATACCTAATGCACCAAGCCGATAAATTTATTGAGCAACATTTATTGTATTTGGATGGAGATACGCTTTTAGCCACCAAAAAAGGTAAGTTCTTGGCCGATGGGATTGCTTCAGACCTTTTCATGATTAAATTAAAGTAAATTTGAACAAGACAGACTACCATGAAGACTATTATAAACCACAATAAAAAAGAATATAAAATAAATCTATCCAAACCCTTGGACATATCCATGTCCTTGCGTGGCGATGCCTCCAACGTAAACGCTTGGTATGTGAAGCATCCACAAATTGCACCCCATACGGAAGGTGATTTTGTGGGTAGTATAGAAAAAGGCGCAACGACTAACTTTAATAATATTTGGTTTAATCCACATGCACACGGTACGCATACAGAATGTGTGGGGCATATTACCCAGGAGTTTAACTCTATAAACAAGAGTCTACAACAGTTTTTCTTTTTAGCGGAGCTTATTACAATTGCGCCCGGAAAAAGGGGTGACGATTTTGTAATGACTAAAAAGCAGTTGCAAAATGCTATTGGCGATAGAAAGATGGAGGCACTAGTAATACGAACCTTGCCGAATACGAAATCTAAGCTATCTAGGCAGTATGCATATACGAATCCGCCTTATTTAGAGGAGGAAGCCGTAACGTTTTTAGTGGAAATAGGCGTGCAGCATTTATTAATAGATTTGCCCTCTGTAGATAAGGAGAAGGACGATGGAGCTCTTTTGGCACATAAGGCATTTTGGAATTTTAATGGGAAAATTCGTTCAAAAGCCACAATTACAGAGTTTATATACGTCTCCAATTCAGTTGCTGACGGCAGCTATTTTTTAAACCTACAAGTAGCACCTTTTGAGAACGATGCTAGCCCCAGTAGGCCTGTATTATATAAAATAAAGGGTTGATTTTTCACTTTCTTAGTAACTTTACCATATGGATAGTATATTCGAATTGTTTCTTGGGCTCATTTTAGGGGCCATTATTATGTACTGGTTATTTTCCTTTTTTAGTAGGAAAAAGAACAAGGAGTTAACCACCCATCAATCTACCGTACTGTTAGAGAAAATAAAAAGTGTCTGCAAACTAATATCGATTGAAGGTGATTTTGCAGAAATCTATAAGTACGAGAATACCAGAGAACGTTTTTTAAGTCTGGTGAGTAGCAAGAAAAAGGCCTTGATTGTTATTAAAGCAAAGGCCCAAATTGGCTATGACTTAAAGAAGATACTAATGCATGCCGATGATGTGAAAAAGAAAATTATCTTAACTAGTTTTCCAGAACCCGAGGTCTTGTCTATTCAGCCAGAACTGGACTTCTATGACATCAAAAATGGCATGTTCAATAGCTTTACCCCAGATGACCTTACCACACTGAACCAAGAGGCCAAAAAACATATTCTGGAGAAAATTCCTGAAAGTGGACTCATGGAGACAGCCAGAAAAGAAGGGTTGCATACGGTGCTAATCATAGAGAAAATTGTGGAAACCATTGGTTGGGAGCTAGATTATTCAGCGTTAAACATTACCGAAAAGCAAAAGGAGTTTTTGGAAAAATAGGGTTCGCAGCAAAGCATAGTTTAGATAAAAAATCAATTTAAAAAACAGTAGATGAAAATCGTTATAACTTTAGTGTTTTTAATGACAATAGGAACGGCCTTGGGCCAAACAAGTGAACATATGAACGAATTTGATTCCAATTTTGCACATACCGTCTATTTCTGGTTAAAAAACCCTGATAGTCCTGCGGATAGAAAAGCCTTTGAGACATCGCTTCAAACCTTTTTGGATACGTCTGCCTTTGCCAAAACTAAGTTTATAGGAAAGCCGCCTAGGGCTAGTAGAGATGTAGTGGACGGTTCCTTTACGTATTCTCTAATTGTGACTTTTGAATCGGCGGAAGCGCAAAAAGAGTATCAGGATGAACCACCGCACAAAAAATTTGTGGAGGAGTCCAGTGGATTATGGACAAAAGTTATCGTCTATGATTCAACAGGTATCTAATTCTAATGATATCCTTTAGACAAGCTGGCAAAGAAGATTACGGTAACATTGCTACGTTACATGCAACGAGCTGGCAAGAGAATTATCGAGGTTGCTTTAGTAATCATTTTTTAGATCATGAGGTGCTTCCAGAGCAACTAGCACTTTGGAAAGAACGATGTTTAAATCCGTCAGAGAAGCAATACATTGTTATTGCAGAAGAAGATGGAATACTATTAGGATTTTGTTGCGCTTATGTAAACGAAAGCCTCCTCTATGGTGCATATTTAGATAATCTTCATGTGAGTTCCATGGCTAACGGTAGGGGCTTAGGAACCTTATTGATGAAAAGAATCATCAATGAAATCAGGTCTTGTTCTGGGTCGGATACATTGTATTTGTGGGTTTTGGACACAAATGAAGCGGCTATTAAATTTTATGACAAATTAAAAGGGAGAAGAGAAAAACCTATAAAAGCAAATGACATTGGGGATACCGAGTTTTTAAAAATTAGATATGTCTGGGATAGTTTGGTACAGCTAGAAGAATGCATCAATTACAAATTAGAACAGTATGAACATAGAAGAATTTAGAGATTATTGCCTTTCCAAAAAGGGGATAACGGAAGAATTTCCGTTTGATGCGGTCACGCTAGTTTTTAAAGTCATGGGAAAGATGTTCGCGCTTTGTGGTCTGGAACGAGTGCCTACGCAGGTAAACCTTAAATGTGATCCAGAACGTGCTATTGAACTGCGGGAAACCTATGATGCGGTTATAGAAGGCTGGCACATGAGTAAAGTCCATTGGAATACGGTACATATAGACCATTTGAACCCTAAACTAACCAAAGAGCTTATAGATCATTCCTACGATTTAGTAGTAGCGAAATTCACAAAAAAGTTGAAGGCAGAATTGGACGCACTCCCTTAAGTCCCTTATCCATATCTTTGCGCTTTAATTGCAAAATTGTACTTCTAAAATGCAGGATGCCGCTTCTTTTTATACTACTGAAATTCAAAAATATACTTCGGAACTTTCCAAGTTAAAAGGACAATTATTTGCATCAAGCATGGTGCGCTTGTTTGCCTTTTTGGCCGCTATCCTTTGTATGTATTTCTTTTATGGCAATACCAAATTGGTCGCCGCTACTATTTTGGTGACTATAGTCGCTTTTTTGTATTTAGTTTCTAGACATAGTAATCTTCAAAATAAGCGAGACAAGCTAAAAGAGCTTATTCGTATTAATGAAATAGAGGTACAGGTTTTACAACGCAATTTTCACTCCTTGCCCGATGGTGAAACATACAAAGACCCCTTACATTTTTATAGTCAGGATATAGACCTGTTTGGTAAAGGTTCTTTTTTTCAATATATCAATAGAACAGCATTGCCGAAAGGGAGTGATACTTTGGCAGCAACGCTAACGGAAAATAGTATTGATGGGATACTTAAAAAGCAAGAAAGTATTGCGGAGCTGGCCAAGTTTCCGGAATGGCGACAGGATTTTTCAGCAACGGCCGCATTGGCAAAAACCGAGACAGCTACGCATAGTATTGTTTCTTGGTTAAAGTCATATACGCCCTTTGTACCCAAAGTTATGCGGTATGTGCCTTGGCTGTTTTCAGGTGTTTCTGTGGTCTTAGTAACCTTGTATTTTTTAGATGTCATATGGGAGTCGGTATTGCTGTATTGGTTAATGTTCGGCTTAGTGATAACCGGATTGTTTTCTAAAAAAATTATGAAGTTGGGTCTGGCAACTGCCAAGATTCAGTCAACGTTTCAGCAGTACAATCAACTATTAACATTGATTGAGGAAAAGGAGTTTACTTCAGAAGTCTTGCGTTCTAAAAAGGAGCAAATTTTGAGTCAGGGAAGAAAAACCTCCTTAGTCCTGGCAGATTTTTCTAAACTTCTATCTAGTTTGGATCAAAACAATAATGTAATCTTTCTCATTTTTGGGAACGGATTTTTTCTCCGTGGTCTCGCTACGTGTCTGAAAATTGAAAATTGGATTAAGGATCATGGCGCATCTGTGGAACAGTGGTTTAACGTTATAGCCTATTTTGATGCCCAGAATAGCCTAGGAAATTTTGTATTCAACCATCCTAATTATAACTTTCCATCTATTGTTAGTAACGCAACAGCTTTAAAATCTGAAAAGGCAGGGCATCCGCTCTTAGATCCGCTAAAAAGTGTTTTGAATGATTTCGAAATTAAAAATGAAGAATTTTTCATAATTACCGGTGCTAATATGGCGGGTAAGAGTACCTTTTTACGTACCGTTTCCTTACAAATTGTTATGGCTAATGCAGGCTTGCCCGTTTGTGCAGCCGGTTTAATCTATAACCCTATAAAACTGATTACAAGTATGCGTACTACGGATTCACTTACAGATGACGAGTCGTATTTCTTTTCGGAGTTAAAACGATTAAAATTTATTGTAGATGAAATTCAGCATGATCGCTATTTCATTGTTTTGGACGAAATACTAAAAGGAACCAATAGCACAGATAAGGCTAAAGGTTCCCGAAAATTCGTAGAACGTTTAGTAGCCTCAAAAGCTACAGGGATTATTGCTACCCATGACTTAAGTCTCTGTGAGGTAGCTAAAGAATTGCCAGAAGTTAGAAACCATTATTTTGATGCAGAAATTATAGCTGATGAATTGCATTTTGATTACACGTTTAAGGATGGTATTTGTCAGAACATGAATGCGTCTTTCCTATTAAAAAAGATGGGGATAGTAGATTAGGGAAAAGAAAGAACATGAAGTAGGGGTATTGCTTTTAAGCTTAAACGTTAAACTATGGATTCATTAACTCAGATTGTTTTAGGCGCATCGGTAGGGGAAGCGGTTCTAGGAAAGAAGGTGGGGAATAAAGCCATGTTGTACGGAGCTATTGCAGGTACTATTCCCGATTTGGATGTGCTTGCGAGATATATGGTAGATACGGTTACTGCAACAGAATGGCATCGTGGTTTTAGTCATTCTATTCTTTTTTCGCTACTTTTTGCTCCTTTATTTGGTTGGTTGGTTTGGAAACTGAATCGTACATCTGAAGCTACTTGGCGTGATTGGTCTCTGCTTTTCTTTTGGGGTTTGTTTACACATCCCATTCTAGATGCGTTTACGACGTGGGGCACACAGTTGTTTTGGCCGCTAAAAACCAGATTAGCCTTTCAGAGTATTTTTGTCATAGACCCTTTTTACACCTTGCCTTTTTTGTTCTTATTGATTTTGGTGCTATTTCAAAAGCGTACTTCTGTAAAACGGAGACGTTACAATCGTTTAGGCTTGATTATCAGCACGTCCTATTTGGTATTGACCTTGGTATTGAAAGGTATATCCTATCGTGCCTTTACCAATGGTCTTGAGCATCAGGGAATAGCATATACTGATATATCTGTGAGGCCATCGCCCTTTAATACCATCTTATGGGCGGCTAATATAGATACCAAGGATTCATACCTTATTGCAAATTATTCTTTTTTCGATAGTCAAGAAATCCGTTTTGTATCCTATCCTAAGAATCATGAGCTTCTTGGCTCTTTAATAGCATCGGATAAAATAGAGCGTCTTATCGCTATCAGCGAGGGTTGGTATACCATAACCGAGAAAGAGGGGGTGCTTTATTTTAATGATTTACGCTTTGGCCCTCTAAGTCTAGATTCCAAAGAATCCAAATTTGCGTTCAGTTACGAATTAGATGAAGCTAATGGAGCCCTCCTAGTTAAGGAAACTCCAAAATTCCGCACAGATGCGGAGAAACTACTATCCCTTCTTTGGAAAAGAATTTGGGGAAATTAGTTGAGGTTGCCTGCTTGTCTTATACTTTTAATGCAGTCTAATAACAAGTAAGCCTAAACTATTTTAACCCTTTAACTTGAATATCGTGAAAGGTGTCTGCTTGAAGACGAAGTAGTTCCTCTGCCTTTTTCTTTTTGTATCCGTATAGCTCTTCCTCACCTTTTAGATCCTCATAAATCTTTTGGTTGATATCGTTATCGGTAGACACTATGAGTTCTCGTTGTGCCACTTTTTGAGCCACCCAAGAGGCTAAAATACTTTCAGCTTCCTCCAGTTTTATATCATACTCTCCCTTTGGCGCTAGTAATTTGGCAATTATGGGCGAAGTCTCAATCGCTAGGAATAGCAAAAAAATAAAGAACGAAGGAAACCATGGTAGTTCTCCCAGCGCTGTAATACGTGCCATAAGTCCGTCAAATCCATCTATTATTGGTTGGGAGTTTTGTACTACAGTGGCATATTCCGTGTCCAAGTTTGCAATTTGGATTTCCAATCCACTAATTTTTTCAGCATTGGCAGTTTTTAAGTTTTGGAGGTCGGCCAATGCCGCATCGTGTTTTTGGCGTTTTTCTTCATATACTGGACCTTTTCCCAATAGCTTTGTGCCAGCAGTACCTTCCGCTTCGGAAATATAGGTGTCGTATAATGCGTTGGTCTCTGCCTCTTTGGTAACTACTTCGCTTTTTAATGTAGTTATCTTTTGGTTGAGTTCGTCAACTTTAGGGGTGTATTGTAAGGCTAATTGTTCTTTATTGGCTAGGGTAAGCTCGTTTTTCTGTTCTAGTAATACTTGATTGATTTCTTTTTCAAATATTTTCATTTCCAAAGGTTTGGAAATTACCACGGCAATAATAATAGCTAAAATAATACGGGGTGTAGCTTGTAGTAGTTCACTTTTTATACTATCTCTTTTCTTAATGGTAGAAACGATAAAGCGGTCTAAGTTAAAGATAAGGAGTCCCCAGATTGCTCCAAAGAATACAGCCGCATATACATTGTCAAAAACGGTAAATAAGGCATAACTGCTGGCAATAAGCGCCATAACAGCGGTAAAGAAAACCGTAGCACCAATACCGGCATACTTGTTTTGTTCCCCTTTGGAACAGGTTTCTAAAAGCTCGGAATCCGCTCCCGAACATAGAATAAAAAAGCGTTGTAACATGATTAATTATTTTTTGATTGATGATGAACTTACCTGTTAGAACGCAGTTTATGTCTAATTGTTACACAAAAGCATTCATTTTGAATGCTTTTTTTTGATAAGTGACTATTTATACAATTGTGAGTCTCTATGAGAAGGTCTGTGAAATTGGAAATTCACCAGGAGTCTAAAGCGGACGAAGCAATCTTTTGAATGCATAGTGCTGTTCAAAAAATTGCTTCGATGCTGAAAGAGCTTCTTATAAGGCCTTTTGCTTATTAGTCTATAGAAATAGGAAATGCGGATATTCGTACTACAGGCCGTTTCCCCTTGGCAGTTCTGCTATCTATATTTAGGTCTTTATTATTTTTCAAAAGTGCGATGGCCTTATCTGAGGAAATGTTTTCACCTTCATAAAAGAATTGCGCCTCTTTTTTTGCCATTGCAATAACATGATCCAAAGGTGCCATGGGTGTTGGTGGAGTGGGAGGTGCTGGAATTGCATTGCCTTTCTCCGCTTTGTAAATTTTCACCTCTGGTTGTTTGTTGGTATAGGGTATGGTTTCAACCTTTATGTTTTTGTTGTTTTTAATAATTTTTAATCCTTCTTCCTCTGTTATCTTTTTTCCTTCAAAATAGAATTGTGCATTGTTTATGCCAAGTGCTTTTGTGTATGCTTGCAGATTTATTTCTTCAACAAAAGACGCTTGTGTGCTGTATCGATATACTTTAACAGTTTCTGCGCTGGTTTTTTGCTCTGGTCTGGGTGCTTCGTTGGCGGGCATAGGTTGCATGAAATGACCTTCCGATTTTGCTAAGTTGTAATAGATCACATATAACGCCATGGCCTCATTGTAAAGGTTCCACAGCTCTTGCTTAGTTCCTTTTTTATCACTTTTAAATTCAGCTACGGCTGTTTCATATTCCATATTCTTTTCTAGATACTTAGAAATCGATGTATTCAACTCTTTTGAATATGTTTTTTCACCTGCATCAATCGCTATTGCAGGCAAAGGCGGCGGAGTTGGTAGCGCATTATCCTTCGCTTGTAATTTATTCTCTGCTCTAGAATCAGGATTAGTTGGGGTGCTTACCGTTACTCGAGAATCACGATTTGCTGCAGTGCTTACTGTCCACGTATTATTTTTACTAGTTACAGATTTGGGGCTTTTTGGCGGGGGTGGTGGTGGAATATTACTAGATGCACCTTTCGCTACTTTTGGTGCCCTTGGAGCTGGTGGTGGTTCTGGAAAATCTGGAAAAGGTTCGGCATCTGCCTTTTGTTTGTCAGACATTTTGGAGAAAAGATACCCTAGGCGTTCTACATCTTTTTTGTAAATTTTCATTTTGTTTTTAGACATACTGTTGTAGTGCTTGGCCAGCTTGTTGTATTCGGTCATTTCTTTCCGTGTGGCACTGTCTTGTGATGGTATGTGGGCTGGCGGAGCAATTTTTTTAATGTCAATGGTAGCTGTTCCGTAGTCTTTCAAAACCTGTGTAACTGTTTCAATAGATTTTTTTGGTGTGTCTGGTGCAATAAATATAATGGCTGCAACAATTGTTTCTCTTTGTTTCTTACTCAAATCGCTATTATATCTTTTAAGTACTGTGCCAAGTTCATCTAGTGTTACAATATTATTTTTAAAGAGTAATTGTCCATTTTTATTGATACGTATTTCGATTACTTCAGCAATGAGAACGATTTCCTCTTGTTTATTTTTAAGAAGGCATTCTGGAAAGGGTTGGCCTTTTGCCTTTTGCTCATTGGTCATTTGACTATAAATACGTTCTAAGATTTTAAGGTCTTTTAACGGAATTATTCGTTTGTCAATAGGTACTGCATTGTACTTTTTGGCTAAGGTGTTGTAGTTGTAAAAATTGTCTTGAGTATCATTTATTTGAATTGCATGCTCATCAAAGCTTATTCTATTGGCTTTTAGAATAATGCTTTCTGGTGAAATTTCAATCTGATCTTGATACTCACTTTTTGCCATTACCACTTCATCGGCAAAGACTTCAATACCCGTGATACCTGTTTTTTTGATTTCTTTTGATACCCTATTGATGAAATCCATATGAACCGTTTCTTTCGAGGTAATCTGAACCGTAGTTTCTTTTGAGGTATATGTATTTAAGAATTTTCGATTTAGTTTTTCGGATAGTCGATTTAAAGGAACAAGCTCCTCTTCCACTTTAATCTTTTCATTAGGGAAAAGTTCCAGTTGAACCGTTTGTATTGAGACTGGTTCTTTAGGTTTTAGTTTGGTTTGGCTAAACCCAAATAGTAGCATAGCCATTAGAGGTAATAGAAGTACGCTTCTAAATACAATAGCTTTTTTTGATGTTTTTGTTTTCATGATGTTAAATCGTTTTTTGATTGATGAATAATTGATGGCGTTTGCAATACTGGTGGATTGCTGTTTTTCAAAACTGTCATGTGATAAGTAAGACAGCAAAGTGTTTTGGTACATGGTCTGTGATATGCCCTTTTTAATAACAGCTTGATCCGCTAAGAACTCATGGTTGAGTTTTATGGATTTTTTTAGCAGATAAACAAAAGGGTTTACCCAGAAAATAACTTGGATTAATTCTACGAAAATGATATCGCAACTATGTTTTTGCCGTGCGTGCGTTTGTTCATGCAATAGCACTTCTTTAGGAATTTTGTTCGCCTCAAATTTTAGTTTATTCAGAAAAATATAGCTCAGAAACGTATGTGGTGGTAATGGTTCTTTTAGGAGGACATGGAAAAACTGTTGCCACTTTTGTTTGGGATTACCGTGTATTCTCCTAAGTATTTGAAAGAGATTTTTAAGGAATTTAATCCCGAAGAATGCTAAACCAATAAAGTAAACTGTCCATAGTATGGGCTCAATATCCAAGACATCAGCCTTCAGGGCAGGAGATATAACAATGGGTGTTGTTGTTATTTCGTTTGTTATATAGCTTTGCTCAGGGGCATATGTTATCGGGGATACTTCAACATATTCTGTAAATACGAGTGCAGGGATAATCAAGGCTGCTGCCAAGGATGCCAAAAGATATACGCGTTTGAATATGTGCATATTCTCCTTTTCTAAAAACACTTTGTAGAAAAAGTAGAGAATGGCTAGGCAAGCCGTAAATTTTAGAAGGTAGATGACCATTATTATTTCTTTTGAATTTCGTTATCTATCAGTTTTTTCAATGCCTCCAATTCGGTTTTGCTCAAATTGGTTTCTTGGGTAAAGAAAGAGGCAAATTGCCCTGGACTGTCGTTAAAAAAGTTTTTAATGAGTCCGTTTACATGTTTAGCGAAGTAGTCCTTTTTTTTAACCAAGGGATAGTATTCCCTACTTCTACCTAAGCTTTCATAGCCTACAAAACCTTTGTCCGTCATTCTTTTTAATAGCGTAGCCACTGTTGTGGTTGCCGGCTTTGGTTCTGGATGCGCATCTAAAAGATCTTTCATGAACGCCTTTTTTAACTTCCAGATGATGTTCATGAGTTCTTCTTCAGATTTTGATAGCTGCATGTTCTAGGTATTTATTGTTTACTCTACAAACATAGAGTAAATATTTATATTCTACAAGTGTAGAGTATAAGTTTTATATCTCCTTATTAAAAAATAGATCATTTGCTGAGTTAAAAACCTATGTTTGTGATTCTAAAAACAAAAGGATATGAGTGTACTGGCAGAACTTAATAAAAGAAGCGGATCGCAATGTGAATTATGTGGCGCTACCAATGATTTGAAAGTGTATGAAGTGCCACCAGTAGGTATAAGAGGCGTAGATGAAAGTGTTTTAGGCTGTGACACCTGTGTTGGACAGATAGAAAATCCAGAGACTACAGATGCCAATCATTGGAGATGTTTAAATGATAGTATGTGGAGCGAAGTGGATGCAGTAAAAGTGGTTGCATGGCGCATGCTTTCTCGTTTAAAGTCAGAGGGTTGGTCTCAAGATTTGTTAGAAATGATGTACTTAGAAACGGAAACGCTAAACTGGGCTAAGGCAACTGGCGAGGGCGAAGAAGAGAGTGAAAAAATAATTCATAGAGACGTGAATGGGGTTATTTTACAGAATGGGGATAGTGTTGTGCTTATAAAAGATTTAAAAATAAAAGGATCTAGCTTGGTTGCTAAGCAAGGAACTGCAGTCAGAAGAATTTCCTTAGACCGTGAAAATGCAGAATTTATTGAAGGGAAAGTGGGGCCTACACTTACGGTAATCATCACAAAGTATGTGAAAAAGCTTTAAGTACCCTTTCTTAGGTCAAAAAAAGATATTGATGCTTTACGCCAATAAATGCTTGGTTCTAAAACCGTAACCATAGGCGATTCATTGTTAGTTGCGTTTTCCGTTCAGGAAATTTCAAGTAGTGTTTCAAGTCTGTTTGAAAACGCGCAGATTGCTATCTAGACTTTCCATTACTTATTCAACGGTGCTTCATTGATCCAATGAAAGCCCCTAGATTTTAGTAGAAAACTTTCTAAATTTTTACGCTTAAGCATAATTTGGATAGTGTCATTTTCCAATATACCTTCTAGTTCTAAAAGGGAATTACTAGGATAGGTATACCTTAAATTATGCCTTACGGTGTCTTTGTTGCTAGCGTACATACTTATTTTTTGCGCAAGGGTGTCCAGCTTAAACTTAAAATTGCTTTTGTTGTCATCCATATATTTGACCATTGCCCTATTTTTTCGCTCTATAATTAAATAACGCCATCGCGTACTATCGGTGACTAGTGGTGGTATGGTGTCGTGATTTTTAATAACCTGAGTAGCTTCCCAGATACCATATAAATAGGGTTGGTTGTTTTCGTTTGATCTGCTTTGTTCCGTGGTATAACCAAATATGGTCCCAACAATTAAAAGTAATCCAAGGCCTATAATTTTAACCCAAAAGATAGTATTCGCATAACTTGTATCTTTTACTGGTGTGTAATATTGATGGACTTTAGTTGCCGAATTATTTAAAAATACCTGAACAAAGCGTGTACTATCTGTCATAAAGATAATACCGGCCATAACTATTAAATGGATAGAGAACAATTTCACAGGAATATCGAACATGAAATTCATCATGGCAACTTGTAACATCACCCCCATAATTATAAAAGCTCCGAGGGTTTGTGTTCGTTTGGGAATGAGCAAAAGGCCACCCAGAATTTCCATGAAACCTGCAAACATCCCAAACCCTTTAGAATAGCCCATATAGGTCCAGGCAAGTCCCATTGGCGAAAAGTCACCTAAGGGTTGTAGTAAGCGCACAAGGGAAGGCGAAGGGAACTGTACTTGAAATACTTTCACAAAGCCATATAGGAACATGGCGCAAATCAGTGATATCCTTAAAACGATTAAAAACCAATATAACAATTGATTGTATGCTTTTCTTCCTCGGTTTACTAGGGCCCACAGTACCGTAGCAAAAAGAGCCAAAATTATAGTTACAAAAAGCAAAACATAGGCGAAGGTATTATCTCCACTTCCAAAGCCATTTGCTACGAAAGTATAGTCAATACCAAGCATATTTTCCCCTATCCAGATGATTGGGGCTTCAAATAGTGATCCAAAGAAAATAAAGAAATGATAAAGTGAAAAATAGCAAAAGAGGAGTCTAAAGACCATTTTGGCTAAGCCGCTCCATTCTTCTTTATATTCTTGTGAAAATAACATGCAATTTATTTAGGCATCTTAAGTTCGGTAAAATACCTATAGAAATACGGAATGGTCTCAATTCCTTTCAAATAGTTCCAAACTCCAAAATGCTCGTTGGGGGAGTGTATGGCATCGCTATCCAATCCAAAGCCCATTAGAATGGTTTTGCTACCCAATTCTTGTTCAAACAAGGAAACAATAGGAATGCTCCCACCACTGCGCTGGGGAATCGGTTTTTTGCCAAAGGTAGTTTCGTATGCTTTTGAGGCTGCTTTATAGCCAATGGTGTCTATGGGCGTTACATAGCCTTGACCGCCATGGTGTGGTGTTACTTTTACGGTAACTCCTTTAGGTGCTATATTTTCAAAATGCGTTTTGAATAATTCTGTTATTTCTCTCCAATCTTGGTGCGGTACTAATCGCATAGATATTTTTGCAGAGGCTTTGCTTGCGATGACCGTTTTAGCACCTTCTCCGGTATACCCTCCCCAAATACCATTTACGTCCAAGGTAGGGCGTATGGCATTGCGCTCATTTGTAGAGTAGCCTTTTTCTCCGTAGACGGTATCTATGTCCAATGCCTTTTGATACGTAGCCAAGTTAAAGGGCGCTTTGGCCATTTCTGTACGTTCTTCTGTAGAAAGGTCTTCTACCTTATCGTAAAAACCGGGTATGGTAATATGATTGTTCTCATCGTGCATGGATGCAATCATTTTTGCAAGGATATTGATAGGATTTGCAACAGCACCACCGTACAGTCCAGAATGTAAATCTCTATTAGGTCCGGTAACCTCCACCTCTACATAACTTAAACCTCTGAGGCCGGTTGTAATAGACGGGATATCATTAGCAATCATCCCTGTATCGGAAATAAGGATGATATCATTGGCTAGTTTTTCTTTGTTTTCCGCAACATAGACCGCAAGGTTATTACTCCCTACTTCCTCTTCGCCCTCAATCATGAATTTAACATTACAAGGCAACTGATTGGTATTCACCATAAGTTCCATGGCCTTTACATGCATGTACATCTGACCCTTGTCATCACAGGCACCTCTTGCAAATATGGCACCCTCTGGATGTAATTCTGTTTTTTGGATTACGGGTTCAAATGGTGGCGAGTTCCACAAATTTATAGGATCTGGCGGTTGCACATCATAGTGACCGTATACCAAAATGGTAGGGAGGTCTTTGTCTATTATTTTTTCTCCGTAGACAATGGGGTAGCCTTTTGTTTCGTGAATTTCTACAACATCACATCCCGCTTTTTCTAAGGATAATTTCACAAAGTCGGCCGCATTTAATACATCTTGCAGGTATGCGGGGTCTGCACTTATGGATGGTATTTTTAGGAGTTCTATTATTTCGGTTAAAAAACGTTGTTTATGATGTGTAATGTAATCAGTAATCTGCTTCATAGGATTTTTTGGAAAGTTTTAAAAGTACGAAAAAGAAGCTTTTTAACTAATTATGTTTAACTAGTAATAGGAAAAATTATGGAATAGGGAATGTGCCCTCTTTTTTTGTTAAACAAATAAAGCCTGTTATGGATTATTTTGTATATTTAAAAACAGCAGGTTAACTTTCCCCAACTTGTATTAATTATACCAACCAACATGCATATAAACCACTACAGTTCTGCATTAGGCAAAATATTTTGTCTAACCACAATTTTCATTTTTTCATTTTTCTCTTCAAGTATTGCCCAAGAAAAGATTGGGCGTCCCTTAATCACAAATTATAAATATCAAGATTTCGAAGCTAACCCTCAAAGCTGGTGGGCTACTGAGGATGACAAAGGCATCATGTATTTTGCTAATAATAGCGGGGTCTTGACTTTT
>RCNE010002589.1_pt1 | contig 18419 bp, 17 predicted proteins | sample 2041361 | NCBI WGS metagenome assembly RCNE01 (sample SAMN09708229, study PRJNA481090) | Marine sediment metagenome, whole genome shotgun sequencing project.
GGCTTCTTCGCCGGGTGTCCGGAGCCCCCCTGGGTCGTCGCTGACGCTCCTTCGCGTCCCCCCGCCCACACGGTCGAGGGGACACGACCGACAGTCTTCGATCGGCACTGTTCGACCCCCACCGCCAGCAACTACGTCGCTGCCACCTCCCCCTGATGGGGAGGAAGAACACCGAGGGGGAGGAACAAGGTACGAGTCACTACGGTCGCCGTGCTCCGTGTTCCGTACTCGGCAGAAGAGGCTCCCTGCTCATCGCGAGCTCCTCGCGTCCCCCCAGCGGGTTGGGAAGACATGACTTCGGCGACCAGGTTGCAGCGGTCAGTGTTGAGACTGGTCTTCGTCCGACCAATCACCTCGACGAAGACGCTGTCGCCGGCAACACCGTCCGAGGAGGCAGCAACTGGCACCCATAGCCGCCAGGACGAACACCAGAAACACCATGACAGCGACAATACCCATAAGCCATCCGCTCATGACGACCTCCGTCAGCCTTGGTGCCGACTCTCAGACTTGATGCGAATTGTACGGAGCATTGCAGGCGCCTCAAAATCCTTCATTGCGACGCTTGTCCGTCGGAGTGCAGCACTCGTCTGGATTGTCTCGCACTCGCTGGCCGAGGGTATGGGATAACCGGCTCTTCGGAAATGAGCTTGGTTTCGACGGTGATGAGAACAAGGCAGGAGCTCTGTCGGTCTGACGGTGTTCAACGCCTTCACAATGGAAAGCTGGTCTTGTCCAGGTTTCGTGGAGTCGGAACACATGAATCGGTCGTACCTCAGGCCCGTCAAGGAGGGTCTGTATGCCACAACGTAGTTCACGCGAGATGCGTGTCACTCGCGAACGAAACCCCGATCCGGAGTGCCGAATGCGGCGGGGAAGGCGCAGCAGCGCTACGACAAACCCAACGCGACTTGTAGGCGCCGATTCGTGTGGGTGATGCACAGGAGGCGTGATCTAGAGAATGTCGCGCTAGCCAGCGGGCTTCGAGAAGTCGTTTGCCTCCTCGAGATTCTCGATCCCCTCGTGAATCGCCGCGGCGCCGACAAGGAGTGCGGCGACCGGATCGGCCCACCACCATCCGAACAGCGCATTAGCCGCGAGACCGATCAGCACTCCGAATGCAAGAGCCGCATCGAGTATCGACATGCGGGCTTCGGCAGCCAATGGCTCGCTGCCCAAACGGATACCGATCGCACGTTTCGCCGCGCCGAGCGACAGCATCACGACAACGGTCAACGCCAGATAGGCGATACCGACCGGAGATTCGTCAGCAGCGGAGCCGGCCGCCAACGCCCACACCGCACCGACCGTGACCACCAGTGCAAGCACGAAGAACGCCGCAGCGACCATGCGAAGAGCTTGCACAGTGATGTGATCGCTGTCTCGTCCCGGGTGACGCAGGTGCCACACGACCACTCCCGACGCGAACAGCTCAACCATCGTGTCGAGCCCAAACGCCACGAGAGCGAGCGACCGCGCTGCGACGCCGAGACTGATCGAGACAACCATCTCGACCGCGTTCCACGCGATCGTGGCGTACTCAAGGCGAAGACCGCGTGATTCGAGCTCTTCTCGCGTGCGATCGCTGTCCACCCGGACTCCCTCTTCGATGACAATCCGAGAGTAGGCATCACCACCGGCATGCTCAGCACCATCTGGCTGTCCGCTGTCCGCTCCCACTCCGTGGGAGACGAGGAGTGGGCTGCTAGGTGAGGCGGAGAATGTCGCTCTGGGCGAAGATTGGACCGACCTCGATGCCGAGGAATCTGCTGTACAGCTCCGGCGGGACGCTGATGTCGGCGAGGTAGAGCTCACCGACGTGAGCTTCGACACCGGATGCCCGCAGTCCTTCTTTGGGGAGGGCAAGCGTGATCGTGGCGGTCGCCCGGATCGCCGGGTCGAACACGGTCCCGGTTGTTGTGTCGACACCGGACGGCGCATCGAGCGACAACACGGGGGCCCGTTGATCGTTCGCCCAGCGGATCAGCGCTCCGGCCTCACCCCGTGGCGCTCCCTGGAGGCTATATCCGATGACACCGTCGAGCACGAGATCCAATGTCCCGGTCAATTCCACATCATTGGCGCGTCCGATTCTGATCCCCATCCGACGCAGCAGATCGAGTTGTTGGCCGGGGACGGGTGTGAACTGATCCTCGGGCTTGGTCACAAAGACGCTGACAGCGGCTCCGTAGTTGTGGAGGCGACGAGCCGCGACCAGGGCGCCCCCTCCATTTCCTCCGGTCCCGGCGAGAACGACAATCCTCTGTCCACGCGGGTCGCCGCCAAGGAACCGCTCTCGTGCGAGATGGGCCAGACTCCTGCCGGCGTTCTCCATCATCCGAACGAGATCGATGAGGTAGTCCTCCATCATGGCTCGATCGACTTCGATCATTTGATCGGTCGTGAGATACGGCACATCGACGGCGGTGGCTGTGGGAATCATCGTTCTTCTCCTTGGTCTTGAAGCAGAGTGGCGACGAGACCGGTCCAGCCGGTCTGGTGGCTGGCACCGAGCCCGGTTCCGGTGTCCCCGTCGAAGTACTCATAGAACAGCACGAGGTCGCGCCATTGCGGATCGTCCCGGTATCGATCGACGTCTCCGTGGACGGGTCGTCGTCCGTTGGGGTCCGGAAGGAACAGCCCGACGAGACGCTGTGACAGATCGTCGGCGACCTCATCGAGCGTCATCATCACTCCGGATCCGGTTGGCATTTCGACTCGAAGACTTGAGCCGTAGTACCTGTGGATCTCGCGCAGTGCCTCGATGATGAGGAAGTTGATCGGGAACCAGACCGGGCCCCGCCAGTTCGAGTTACCGCCGAAGAGTCCTGCCGTTGACTCGGCTGGCTCGTAGCCGATCTCAAACATCTCATCGGCGAAGCTCAACCGGTAGGGGTTCTCCTCGTGGACCTTTGAGAGGGACCGTATCCCGAAGGGTGAGAGGAACTCGTCCTCGTCCAACATGTACTTCAGTAAGGCAACGACTCGCTCCTTCGAGAGAATCGAGACCAAGTACCGTCCTTCGGACCCGGACTCCTGTTCCACGGTGAGGTGTTGGCGCATCTCGGGGCGGTTCTCGAGGAACCACTGCGTTCGTCGCGTGAACGCCGTCAGCCCTTCCACGCGGTCGTGACCGACGACGTCGACCGCGAGCAATGGCATGAGTCCCACGAGCGAGCGCACCTTCAACTGGGTTGATGAACCGTCCGGCAGGTGCAGCACGTCGTAGTAGAAGCCGTCTTCCGGGTCCCAAAGGCCGTGGCCACCCTCCACGTCCGCCATGGCTCTGGCGATCGCGAGGAAGTGCTCGAAGAACTTGGTCGCGAGGTCCTGATAGACCGGGTCGTCCTTGGATAGTTCAAGTGCGATCTTGAGCATCTCGAGCGTGAAGAAGCCCATCCATGCGGTTCCGTCAGACTGGTCGATGTGCCCGCCGGTCGGGAGCGCTGCGCTGCGATCGAAGAGGCTGATGTTGTCAAGACCGAGGAAGCCGCCCTGGAATACGTTGTTGCCGTCCGTGTCCTTCATGTTGACCCACCACGTGAAGTTCATCAGCAACTTGTGGAATATCGCCTTTAGGAACGTGGTGTCTCTCACGCCGGTGTGTTCTGCATCGATCTCGAACACGCGTCGCGTCGCCCAGGCATGGACGGGCGGGTTGACATCGCTGAAGGCCCATTCATAGGCAGGGATCTGGCCATTCGGGTGCATGTACCACTCGCGAGTCATGAGCCGGAGCTGTCCCTTGGCGAACTCGGGATCGAGCAACGCCAATGGCACGGTGTGGAAAGCGAGATCCCATGCGGCGAACCAGGGGTACTCCCACGCGTCGGGCATGGAGATGATGTCGAAGTTGTTGAGGTGCTCCCAGTCGCGGTTCCTACCCGACTGCCTGCTCTCCGGCGGTGTCGGACCGGACGGGTCTCCGCGGAGCCACTGCCGAACGTCGTAGTAGTACATCTGCTTGGACCAGACCATTCCCGCGAGGGCTTGGCGCTGAACCGAGCGTTCGGCGGGCGAGAGGGCAGGGTTGGTGATGGCGTCGTGGAACTCATCGGCCTCGCTCCGGCGGAGCGCCCTCACCTCATCGAAGTCGTCGAACGGTGCATCGTGGCTTGTGTTGCTGAGGCGAAGCCGGACCCGTTTCGTCTCACCCGAATCGAGATCGAGCCGGTGAACCGTTGCCGCTTTCGTACCGTGTTGTGCCGGGTTCACCGCGTCCGTCTCCCCGTCGACGATGAAACGGTGGAAGGAGTCCTTGACGTACGGTGTCTCGAGCGGCCAATCGAAGAGCCTCTTCCCGTTCGTCTCGTTTTCGGTGAAGAGGAGTTGCTCTGCGCTCTCTGCGTAGAGGTTGTAGGTGCCGAGAACCGGGTGCTCCGCGATGACCATTGCGGTCCCGTCCGTGGGCGCTGCCGCATGCATCTCGGGGCGCTCGGGCACGTCACCCATCGGTCCCGCCTCGTAGCCCCAGCTCCATGTGTTCCGGAACCACAGCGTCGGCAGGACCGAGCACGCAGCAGCATCGGGTCCGCGATTCGTGACGGCGACCTCGATGAAGACGTCGTCCTCGTCGGCTTTCGCGTATGAGACATCGACGTCGAAATAGCGGTTCTCTTCGAACGCGCCAGTGTCGATCAGCTCACACTCGGCATCGCCTGCGCTTCGCTTCCGGTTCTCCGCAACAAGTTCGTCGTACGGATAGGCGGATTGGGGATACTTGTAGAGCATTCGCAGATAGCTGTGGGTCGGCGTGGCATCGAGGTAGTAGTACGCCTCCTTGACGTCCTCCCCGTGGTTGCCTTCCGGACCGGAGAGGCCAAAGAGGCGTTCCTTGAGGATCGGATCCTTGCCATTCCACAATGCGACGGAGAAGCACAGGTACTGGCTGCGGTCGCTGATGCCCGCGAGACCGTCTTCATTCCATCGATATGCGTGACTGCGCGCATGGTCGTGGGGAACGGCATCCCAGGCTGTTCCGTGCTCGCTGTAGTCCTCGCGCACGGTCCCCCACGCCCGTTCACTGAGGTACGGGCCCCAGTTCTTCCATTCGGCGTCCCCGGCCGCGTCCGCGGCGAGTCTCTTGTGTTCGGCGGTATTCATCGTGTGGCATTGCTCCGCTGGAAGACGTCTCCCTTGCTCAACGCCGCAACACCCGTAGTACTTCCGACACGCTCCACGCCTGGGCGATTGTGGCCCTCGGATCATGGGGTGGATCTCCTTCGGCGCACTCGGCGATGCTCCCCATCCCGTACTCGTTCAGGTGCGCGATGAGCGGCTCGAGAAGGTCGCGGACCGCGGCCGGATCGTCGTAGACCCGCAGGTGGGCGTCGGCGAACGGACCGATGAGCCAGGGCCAGACGGTGCCTTGGTGATATGCCCCGTCTCGCTCCATCGGTCCTCCTCCGAAACGGCCTCGATATCCCGGCTCGTCCGGGCCGAGCGTGCGAAGGCCGAGTGGAGTGAGCAGCGAAGCGGCACACGCGTCGACAACGGAGCGCTGACGATCGCTCGGAAGCGGGCTGTGAAAGAGCGACACGGCGAAGAGTTGGTTGGGCCGGAGTGCCGGATCGTCGCCGTCTGGACCATCGATGACATCGAAGCAGAATTCACGGTCGCCGTTCCAAAATCGCCCGAAGCTCTCCTGCACGTTGTCGGCTGAGGACTCGTACGGTGTTGGGTTCTCACCGAGGAGTCGGGCGAATTCGGCCATGGTCCGAAGGGCGTTGTACCACAGGGCATTGATCTCAACGGGCTTGCCGATGCGAGGCGTCACGACCCAATCGCCGACCTTGGCATCCATCCACGTGAGTTGAACACCCGGTTCCCCACCCGCGAGCAGTCCGTCCTCCGGATCGACACGGATCCCGTAGCGGGTCCCTTTCTGATGCCACGCGACGATGTCCGCAAGCACAGGAAACAGATCTGCGACGAGATCGACATCGTTGGTGACCGCGTGGAGGGCTCGGATTGCTTCGAAGAACCACAGGGTGGCGTCGATCGTGTTGTACTCGGGAACGTCGCCGTCGTCCGGGAAGCGGTTGGGCAGCATCCCGCGATCGACGTGGCGAGCGAACGTGCGGAGGATCTGGCCGGCTTCGGCGTGGCGTCCCGTGGCCAACGTCAATCCAGGAAGAGCGATCATCGTGTCCCGACCCCAGTCGCCGAACCAGTGGTATCCGGCGATCACCGTTCTGCCGTCGTCGCCATCAGACGATCTCCGCACGATGAACTGATCGGCTGCCAGGGCCAGCCGTTCGAGGCGATGGTCTCCGGCAACATCGGCCGAGGCGATGACTCCATCCTCGTACTGGGTCCGTTCGGCCAGCGCAGTCACGCCGTTGAGCGGCGGGTCGGGTTCGGTGCTCAGAACCAGTGTGGTCGACTCGCCTGGCTCGAGGGTCGCTTCGGCACGTGCTGCATGCAGGTTGTCGTCGAGCGCATCGAGCCCTCGGAATGCCTCGACGCTCAAGAAGTAGCCCCGGTACCACTCGTGGCGCGGCTCGATCGTGGCGCTGTCGCTGAGGAGGTAGATGGGTGTCGCCCCTTCAAAGGCGTTCACTCGAATCCCGTTGGCGACGCCGTCGACGTTCATATGCCAGTCGCCGGAACGTGTCGTTTGGTGGAAGTCGCGATGGTTCACCAGGATCTTCGCCCCGAGATGGATCGTGCCCGGACCGGAGCGGTAGTCGTACTTGACGTACGTGGTGTTCGCCCCGTGCTCCATCCAAACGCGTTTCTCAACCAGCGCACCCTCGATCTCGTGGGTCCACACCGGCGTCGTTCCTTCAAGGTGGAACTGCACAAGGTGACGGAACCCGTCTGGCTCGATCGGCGCCTCCCCGTCATGCCATTGGTTAGCGAAGAGCGGAATCGGATCGCCGTCGAACGACACGGAGTCGTCGAGCTTTGCCACGAGAACGGTGCGGCCAAGCGGTGGGTCGAGCGCTGCGACCAACAGGCCGTGGTATCGCCGTGTGAGCACTCCGGCGACGGTCGCCGAGGCATACCCTCCGATTCCGTTGGTGACGATCCACTCACGGTTGAGCACCTGCGACGGGTCCATGATGAGAGCGTCTGTCGGCTCGAAGGAGATCATGGCTCGATCGTAGGCCGTTGCATGTGCGTGTTTCCTCGAGTCACGGGTCCATGATCGACGAGACCTCCCCCTATGCTGACGGCGATTCCTGAAGGGGGCTCGTGGCGGATCAAGCGAACTTCGAACGCGACGCTATGCAATACGCACCGCAGCTCTATTCGGCGGCACTCAGGATGACGCGCAAACCGGCTGACGCTGAGGACGTGGTTCAAGAGACATTCCTCAAGGCGTATCGGGCCTATCACTCCTACACCGACGGAACGAACCTCAAGGCCTGGCTCTATCGGATTCTCACGAACACGTACATCAACACCTATCGCAAGTCTCAGCGGCGGCCTTCCGAGGTCGAGCTGGGAGAGTTGCAGGATCTCTATCTCTATAAGCGACTGGGTGAAGCGTCGGGGGCTTCGCAGAGTGCAGAGGCCGACATGCTCGATGCCTTCGTCGACACCGACATCACCGACGCGTTGGAGTCGTTGCCGGAGGCGTTCCGGATGCCGGTCTTGTACGCCGACGTCGAAGGCTTCTCGTACAAAGAGATTGCCGAGATTCTCGACATTCCGATTGGGACGGTGATGTCTCGTCTTCATCGGGGAAGAAAACTGCTCCAGAAGAAGTTGTGGGATCTGGCAGAGCAACACGGCATCATAGGAAATGCGAATGAGTAGCGGCTGCGACCACGCAATCGAATACATCTATCAGTACCTAGACGACGAGATCTCTGTCGCGCGCTCATCGCGGATCAAGCTACATCTCAGACGCTGCTCCTCGTGTATGAACGCCTACGAATTCGAGACCAAGCTCAAGGGTGTGATTCGAGATCGCGGCCACACCGAACCTCCCCCGGAGCTCTTCAACAAGCTCCGGACGATGATCGAAGAAGAAGGCAAGGAACGCTGAGTATCAAGAGGACCCGCGGATAGGACTCTTCCTCCCCCTCAGGGGGAGGTGCCGACGGAGGAGGCGGAGGGGGTCAAGGGCTATAGGCGCTCGGAACCGTCTGACCCCTCCCGTCAGCGCCTGGCGGCGCTGCCACCCTCCCCTGAGGGGAGGGAAGAGGACGTCGCATCCGCGGGTCTCTCCAACCGGGGATCCACCCGTTTGCTGACGCCCATCCGCTGATCTTCTTGATACTGAGTCCACCAACCTCTGCACTGTTCCGTCGGCCACATGAGCGTTGGCGGTCAAAGTACTAGATCCCTTCGAGGAGTTCTGCGAGCAGGACCAGAACCCGGCGATCGATCTCGTCGCGAATCGGCCGGACCTGGTCGGGTGGGAGGCCCGCCGGGTCGGTGACGTCCCAGTCGAGGTAGCGCTTGCCTGGAAAGAAGGGACACTCGTCGCCACACCCCATCGTGATGACGACATCTGATGCCTCGACGGCATCGTCGTTCAACGGCTTCGGGTACTCGGTGCTGATGTCGATTCCGAGATCTGCCATGACCGCCATGGCAGACGGATTGATCTCGTCCGAGGGGGAGGAACCGGCGCTACGAACGACCACACGCCCGGCTGCGTGGTAGTCGAGCAATCCGGCAGCCATCTGAGACCGACCAGCATTGTGAACACAGACGAACAACACCTCTGGCTTGGACACGCGGACTCCTGTCGGTGCGGAGATGCTGAACGGTACCCGATTGAGTAGCGGAGGAAGAGCTACCAGCAAGAAGGGGAATACGTCACGGACCACGGACTACGGTCTCTCCTATGGACCGATCGACACGGAATGGGATCGCGTTCGCGCTGCTTGCTGCTGTCTTCTGGGGCGTCAGCGGGGCGATCGCAGCTGACGCCTTCACCCACGTGTCCCCGACCCGGGTCGCCGAGGTCCGGGCCATTATCACTTCGCTCCTCTTCGTTCCGTTCGCATACTTCCGCGGTGCCCTTGCCCCCCGAGGAGGCCTCGTGGGGTTCGCTCTCCTCGGCGTGAACCTGGTAATCGTGAACGTGACGTTCTACTGGGCGATCGACCGGCTCGGCGTCGGGCCCGGGGCCACGATCCAGTTCCTTGCCCCGATCTTCGTGCTTCTCTGGATGGTGGTGGCGCAACGCCGGCATGTTTCTCCAACGGTGTGGGTCGCGGCTGCAGTGGCTGTGTCCGGTGTGTTCCTGATCACGGAGGCATGGAATCTCGAAGGCGGCGACTGGATCGGCGTGGCGTGGGGTCTCATCTCGGCAGTCGCGTTCGCGTCCTATCTCGTTTTCGGTGAGTACCTGGGGCGGTCGCATCCTGCGATAACGATCGTCACATGGGGTTTCATCTTCGCTTCGATCATCTGGATCTTTGTCCAACCGCTGTGGACCTTCCCCACGGATCTCTCCGCCAAGGTCTGGGCTGAGCTGCTGTGGATCGGGATCATTGGAACGGCCCTGCCGTTCCTGTTCGGATTCTCAGCTCTGCGTCGTGCGGCCTCCGGGATCGTCGGCGTCATATCGACAACAGAGCCGGTCTTTGCAGCAACGGCCGCCTGGATACTCCTCGGCCAGTTTCTCAGTGTGATCCAGATCGTTGGCGGCGCCATGGTGCTCGGGGCCGCGGCAGCCATCCAGAAATGGGGAACGACGGACCACTAGACGACTAGTCCAAGGGGTTCGGGGTACTACGGGATTCTCGAGAGCATCTTCTCCAAGGCGTCATATGCCGCACCGATCAACGGATGTACGGTGGGAGACGATGTGAGCAATGGGTGCGTCGCGATCTGCATCATGTCGAGTTCCCGAACGGTGACCTTCTTCTGGATGCCGAAAGCGATCGCATTGATCAACTCTCCCACCGACGGACCACCCACGAGTTGCCCGCCGAGCAGGATCCCCGAATCGTCGGCGAACACGAGCTTGACCTTCATTTGCGCGGCGCCGGCCAGTGATCCGGGGTGGCGATCAGGAGCGATGGCGATCCCCTCAACGAAACGGAATCCCTCCTGCCTACACACGCGAGACGAGAGTCCTGCACTTGCGAACGACACCCCACCGAATTGGGTGGAGAACGCGGAGATCGTGCCTTGGATCTGCCTCATCACCCTGATCTCGTACAGGTTGGTTGCTGCAATGCGACCCTCGGCCGCAGCGGTCGAAGCCAGCCATACAGGGACCTCGCGGCGCGTGAAGAAGTCCCGCTTCAATGCGCAGTCGCCCACGGCCAACACCCTGGGGGCGCTGGTTCGCATGTACTCGTCGACCCAGATAGATCCGCCATCGGTAATCCGCAGACCGGCGTCCCTGGCCAGCTCAGTGTTCGGTGTCCCACCGACTCCGACCAGCACGATGTCCGCGGCGATCTCGTCGCCACCCTCCAAGGTGACCGACTCCACCCCGTCCTGCCCATTGATCGACGTGGCGCGCTTGCTCGTGTGCACGACTACGCCTTCCGCCTCCAGGACCTCCTCTACCTGGTCACAGACTTCATCGTCGAATGCGGCCTGGAGAAGTTTCGGCATCATCTCGACGATGTGAACTTCGGTGTCGTCGTCCTTGACCAACTCGTCGGCGAATTCGGCACCGATGAATCCACCGCCCAGGATGACCACTCTCCGAGCGGACCTAATCGCCTCCCGAAGCGTGGTCATGGCCGAGAGGCTCTTCTCGATGACGTAGACACCCGGCAGATCGATTCCGGTGATTGGCGGACGTGACGGCACGGTTCCCGTCGCGAGCACCAACCGGTCGTAGGACATCTCACTCCCCGACGCCAGTTGGAGTTGGTGCTGCTCAGGATCGAAGGATGTCACCCGGTCGACGATGACCTTGACTCCTGCCTGATCGAGAGGGAGGTTTCCCATCCGATTCTGCTCGGGCTCGAGCATTGAGTGGACCATGTAGGGAATGGCACACGGGATCACTCCGTCGCCGATGTCCTTGATGAGACAGACCGTCTTGTCCGGATTCATGGACCGCGCTGTCGTTGCAGCGACGACTCCCGCGGGGCCTCCACCGATGATCACCGTACACGCCTTCATTCCGTCATCTCCTTCGCCGCGGTCGGCGATAAGAAACCCCCTATGACAGGAGGTAGTACAAATCCTTGGTGACGGACAATCGCGACATGTTCCACGAGGAGTGGTCAACCGCGAGAGCGCGCGACACGCATCGAGTATCCGGCGCGACCGAGAACACGTCTAGGGGTATTCGGCCCTTCAACGACGGTCGAACGACCCTTCGAGGTTTCTCGATTGCCGACGGGACGTTCGTGGCTCTTCCCTCGAGTGCGGCCGGTCCCGCGAGACCGCGAAACGCTCCGAACTTTCCGGCTGGGCCACCTACGGGTACTGCGCACCGCACTCCCGCTGGTTCTGGGGACTCCGTCTCCACCTGATCGCCACACCGTCAGGGCTCCCCGTCGCGTTCGCGCTCACCGGAGCCAATGACATCGAAATCACCAACCAACCCGCCAAGGACAACCTCTCCGGTTGTCACAACTAACCCCTTGGAACTGGTCATCTAGTCGGACTCTGAGTGGTACCGTTTCCGCATGCGACTCTTCAAGCGAGTATTCCTCGGCGTCTTCCTGATGAACGTTCTGCTGGTTGTTGCGGGCCTCGTAGCCAAGCGAATGCTCCCGGCCTACGGAGATGAGACGTCTGACGTTTTCGCCGCCGTGGCAGCAATGGACGGCGCAGAGGTCGTGAACAAGTCCGACTCGTTCCGAGCAGGATCCGGTTCTGCGGTGATGGGTGGGATGACGATCGACCTCACCGAAGCCGGGATCTCAACTTCAGCAACGCTTGAGCTCACAGCCGTAGCCGGGGGAATCGAAGTGACCGTTCCCGCGAGTTGGCGTGTCGAGATGGCATCGACGGTATTCGCAGGCGGCATCGAGAATCTGACCGATCCCGACGCGGTCGCCGACGATGCTCCGTTGCTCCTGGTCGATGCCAGAGCCTACTTCGGTGGCATCGCCGTCCGGAACGCCTCCTGATCAGTCAGACTCGTTCATCGAGGCGTTGACGATCCGTCCGAACGTGAGAACACCACCGGCGCGATTGTCATACTCGAGGGCTCGCGCGAGAGTGGATCTCGCATCGCCGACTCTGCCGGTCTCTCGGAGCGCGATGCCCCGGTAGACCAGCGTCATTGCCGTGACGTCGTCGTCGTTGAGGACACCACCGGTCGTTTCGATGGCTTCGTCAAACCGTGCGTCGGCGCAAAGCAATTCGACCATCGAGAGGGTGACGTGCGTCGTGCGGTCAACCGATTCCAGGAGCTCAACGGCTGAGGCAAGATTCCCTTGTTCCTGATGGAGTTCGGCCGTGGTGAGGGCGACCGCCACGCGCATGATCGGCAAGGCGACGGCAACTCCCGGGGCGATCGGCACCACGAGGCCTGCATCCGGCATGTACTTGCCGATGAACGAATCGTCCTTCGGTTCGAAACCGACTGCGATCGATCGGGAGAGCAATTCGGACGCGTAGGAGCGCCGGCTCTCGAGTGACATGAGGCCGGCGAGCACGTCGGCGGTGTTTCGATACTGCGGATGTTGTCCGGCAGTCACATCGATGGCGTGAGGATCTCCCGAGATGACAGCGGCATGCATCGCCTTCTCGCCTGCTCGTGCGAACCATCCTGGCTCCGCGCGCGCCGCGAGGGTTGCATATTCATCGGGTCCGGGAAACTCCCACGTCGTGTCGGTCCACTCACGGGGCTCACGCCCGCCGAGCCGGAACCCAAACTCGTTTGAGAGCGGGTCGTGCCACCAGTCCCCATCGCTGTGGACGAGAGCGTGGCGGTGCAGGCCAGATGAGGTGCGGAGAGACCAGGACAGATCGGCTCGCTTTCGTCGGGGACGAGTCGCCGCACCCTATCTCATCGTTCGGCGGTAGCCTCGCCTCATGGCTGTTGACCTCGCAGGCACCGTTACCTACCTCAAGGACCATGCTGTCGAGCACGGTTTCCACGTTCACGACGAGCGTCACTTCGTTGAGACATACACGCTCCGGCAGGCCTGGGAAGTCGATCTGCATCCGGCCGAATCATGCGAAGGCCCACTCGACCTTCATCTCGCGATCGATCTCGACCCCCGGATCGTGCTGGAACTAGAGGACATGCTCGTGGAGGCACCGGAGACACCCGAGGATCCCGAGAGGCGTTTCACAGTGCCGTTCCTGTTCAACTGGGGGCTCCCTCCGTTGGCGGATCCACCGGATCTCATCGTGCTGTCGGCCGAACTCGCCGGCATCGGCGGACTCGACCTGCCGATAGAGGTGTCCGCAGTCGACAGCTTCGGAGCGCTCTCCGACGGGCAGGAACGTCGCCTCTCGATCATTGCCGCGGTCGAGATCTCGCTTGTCGATCTCATGTATCGCCAGGACAGCCTCTGCGAGACGCTCGATCGGGTTCACGCAGTGAGCATGTACGTCACAGAACACGCCCCAGCGTGGATTGGGTGAGCATCGTTCGGATGCGTACTCCGTGGCCCGCAATCCGCATCCCGTGAGGACTACCGACTACGAATCTCCGTCTTCACCCTCACGCCTGTCGAGCCATTGCGTTATCGGGGCGGGCATCTCGGCCGGACGGTTACCCCAGTAGTAGACCACTACCGACCCACCCGCCGCGTCGTGGAGCGTCCGTCGTTCCGGGCTGATGAAGAGGCCGAGGAACCCGACGCCGAAGAACAGAAATGAGAACGGATAGACGAGCTGTCGGATCGCTGCCCTCTTCCCCGATATCGGCGTACCGTCTCGACCAACGACGCCGACGCCGAGGATGCCCATTCCAATGGTCCGCCCGGCGAGAGAGATACTCACCCAGTGGTAGAGGAATGCCCAGATCAACGCAACGATCAACCCGAACACTCCGCCCCGCCATGACGTACTGATCTCGATCTGGAAAAGGAAGTCGATGATGAATGCGAAGCCGAGAACCATCAGTATGAACGCGGTTGAGACGATGATCGAGTCGAGAACGATGCCCAAGATCCGGGACACCGGACCGGCATAGTGCCCGGTGACCTGGCCCCTGCCCTCTTCATCGGTTCCCGTGGCGGCTTCGAGGGCGGGTGGGGCAACGGGCCGCGCTGAGGGATCCCGCCTGATGAGGCGATAGATGGTGCGTTCGAATATCTGATCTACAGCGACGATCTGCCGGCGGACGACGTCTAGCGCCGATCCTGCGAGGGCCCCGGTGCTCTCCCTGACGATATCGGGGATGCCCGCGCGGTCCGTGAGTTCCTTGACATCGACCCGGTCAAGGAGTGCATCGATGTCGACTCTGTTCATGAGAGCGTCGACGTCGACGCGATCGAGCAGCGCTTCCACATCCACTCGGTCCATCAAAGAGTTCACGTCGACACTGTCGAGGAGGACCTGGGGGTCGACGCGATCGAGGAGAGCATTCACGTCGACGCGTTCCATGAGCGCGTTGACATCGACGTTGTCGATGATCGTGTCTGGATCGACTGCATCGACGACCACGCCGGTGGCTCGCGAGAAGACCCTCGAGAACAGTCCTTCGCTTACCGGATCCTTGCCGATGGTCACCTCTGCGTCTCCGATGCCGGAAGGGAGACGAAACGAAGGGGTTTGCGCATTGGGGGACGATATCACGCGAAGGAGGCCCCGCAGGAAAGGAGCGCGGGATCGATGCCGCGCTCCTTTCTTCTTCGTCTCTCTGTGCTACTCGTATGAGATGGCCGCAAGGATGTTGAGGCGTGACGCCTTCCACGACGGGTAGATGGCGGCGACGACACCGGCAAAGGCTGCAAGGAGAACCAAGGCGGCGATCTGGCTGATCGGGATGGTGAACATCCCGAGCCCCTCATCTGCACGTGCTCGTACGACGGCCCAGCCGTTCTCCTCCATAATGGACTCGAGGACGATGACACCATTCGTCTCTGCCAAGGACTCGAAAGCACCCTCGGATACGTCGATACTCGTGACGGTGCCGATGGTCGCCGGGTTGACAGCGACGATGAGGGTGCCCGTTCCATCGACGGTGGCGTTCCCGACTCTCAACGTGGAAACATCTCCGATCTCCGACAGCGATCGAACCTTGTCCGTGAATGCTGGACTCACGCCGATGGCGAAGTTCGTTGGCTGCACCGAGAAGTCTCCTGGGAACGTGTCGGTGACGGATGACGTAATCGAGGACTTGATCGAAGCGCCGAACACGGCAACGAACACGACGAGTGCGACGCCGATCATCAACGCCGATGCGGTGGATGCGGTTCGTCGAGGCTGGCGCCTCGTGTTGTCCTGTGCGAGCTGTCCGGCAACTCCGAACATCTTCGGGAGTGGCCACCCAAGAACCACTGCAACGGGATCTGCTGCCAGCGGTGCGATGATCGACACGCCAACGAAGAACACCAGCGCACCGATAGCGACGAACCAGATACCTCCGCCAACAGACGTGAACAACCCGGCCAGGAGTGCCGCGACGCCCACCCCGACGGTGATCGAACCGGCTATGGCCCGAACGCGGAGCGATCGACGTTGGGGCCGTGCGAGTTCTTCCCTCATGGCGGCTATAGGAGGCACGCGGGCGGCCTTGCGTGCAGGCAACAGAGACGAGACGACCGTGACCACGAGTCCGACGGTCATCCCGACGATCACGGTCCGCGGCTGAGTGCGATGTGTCATCAGCCGGGGGAGGGGTTGGGGCTCATCCGATCGGATGGCCGGACCCTGAGCCTGGGATGAGGGAGAGAGACCTAGGTCTCAGGGTTTGCCCCGGGTCGGACGAGGCCAGACTCGTAGGCAACGACGACCGCCTGAACCCGATCGCGCAGATCCAACTTGGTGAGAATGTGAGAGATGTGTGTCTTGACCGTCGCTTCGGAGACGAACAGAGCGTCGGCGATCTCAGCATTCGAGAGGCCGGCTGCGAGGCTTTGGAGGACCTCGAGTTCTCGCTCCGTGAGTTCATCCATGCCCTCGGGTGCGCCGTCGGGTTCCGGACGCGATGCGAACTCCTCGATGAGACGGCGCGTGACCGTCGGCGCCAGCAGTGCCTCGCCCCTCGCTACAACGCGGATCGCGTGGATCAGATCGTCCGGTGGTGCATCCTTGAGGAGGAAGCCGCTCGCGCCGGCACGTATGGCCGCGTAGACGTATTCATCGAGGTCGAACGTCGTCAGGATGAGGACTCGCGGCTTCGGGCTGAGGGCCGATGCGTTCAGGCGGATGCCGTCCATCACCGGCATCCGGATATCCATGAGGATGACATCCGGTCTCTGGCGTGTGGCTACTTCGATGGCTTCGCGCCCGTCACTCGCCTCGCCGATGACACTGAGCCCGTCTTCGGCCTCGAGGATCATCCTCAGACCGGACCGGATGAGGGCCTGGTCGTCGACGATAAGAATTCGGATGTCCGTCATAGCGTGTCGCATGGTATCGATACGGCTACTCGATATCCTCCGCCCGGCCGCGGTCCCGAGTCAAAGGTTCCTTGGAGAATGGTCGCGCGCTCTCTCATGCTCATGAGGCCCTGGCCGGAACCCGATCCACTCATCGAACTCGCAGCACCTCGCCCGTTGTCGACAACTTCTATCTCGATACCGCTGGTCCGGTACTTGATGGTCACCGCCGCTTTGACGGCGGGTCCACCGTGTTTGAGGACATTGGTGAGGGACTCTTGGACGATCCGGTAGGCGTTGAGGTCCATGCCCGGTGGGAGGCTGCGAGGCTCGCCCTGGATGTCCGAGGCAACGTTCAGCCCTGCATCAGTCATCTGATCGATAAGCGCGTCGAGTTGTGTCATTCCCGGTTGTGGCGAACGACTGGCGGGTTCGTTGGTACGAAGCAGCCCGAGCAGCCGGCGGAGCTCTACCAAGCCCTCATGCCCTGCCCTCTCGGCCTCCCCTGCGGCCTTCCTCGCTTGCTCGTCATCGCTCCCGATCAGGCGTTGAGCGGCCGCTGCCTGCAGAGTCGCAACGGTCATTTCGTGGGCGACGACGTCGTGAAGCTCGCGGGCGATGCGGGCCCGTTCCTGGCGAACAGCCGCATCCCTCTCGAATTCGAGGCGCTGTGCTCTCAGGGCGAGGTCGGCTTCTGTCGTGCGACGCCCTCTCGACTCAAGGCCGAGGATGAATGGGAAGCTCGTGAAGACGAAGACAACGAGTGGCGTTCCGATCGAGACGAATCCGGCGAAGATGCCGCTGATCGTGAATGCGGTCATGAGGCCGATCGCCGTCCATCCGGTGACGAGGGCCCGCTTGCGTGGCAGTTCGGATCCGATGGCGTGGAACACGAAGAGGAGGCCGAATATTGCGATGGTGTTCGGGTAGTTCAGATTGCGGTCGAGGAAGAACCCGAATGAAGCGATGAGGAGAGCCGTTGTTGGGAGGCGCCGACGGAAGGCAACGGGGAGTGTCTGGAGCAGGATGACGACGATCGTGAATTCGTCAGGATCGCGGAATCCGAGGGCGTTGACGGTTGTGTCGTTGACCTCGCCGAGATCGATGAGGGCGCCGACGGTCAGTGTCACCGCCAACAGGCTGTCGATCACCCAGGTTGGTATGCGTCGAGCGTCCGTGGTCACGATGAGATGGTATCGGAGAGCGTCGCCCGAACCATCCGTCTTCGGACGGATTGATGGTCATCCGTTGGGAGTAGATCAGTAGAGCAGTAGATCAGTAGAGCAGTAGATCAGTACCGAGCTACTTGCTACCGCCGACGGAGCCGGCGCTCGCTCCGGTGAGAGCGAGAATCCGGACGATCAGGGAGCGGATCGACCCCGGACCGGCGGGTGAGGTGAGCCGTGTGCGACCGCACGCTTGCGTCGACCCTGCCGGATCTCCTCTGTGACGGCATCCATGTGTGCTTTGACGAGTTCATGTTGGGGGTACATCAGTTTCCTCCCGTGCTGTTTATGTAGGCCTGAAGGACGGCGGTCGTTTCGGGAACGATGTCCTCGCGCAGGGCGTATTCCTTGTCGGTGCCGATCAAGACTTTGATAAGTCCCGCGGAGCGGAGCAGCATCATGTGGTGGTGCAGCGTCGACTTCGAGACGTCGAGCTCATCTGCGAGTTCGTGGAGAGACGTTGGCCCGACTGACAGGCGCCGCAGGATCCGCAGCCTCCGTTCATCGCCGAGCGCCTTGTAGGTCTTGATCAGCCATGTCGGTGGTGCGTCGGGGTCGGCGTCCATGTACTCGTCCGCGACCGGGTAGCCCATGATGAGTCGCCGGGCTGACTCCGTGAAGATCACCCACGGTCGGCCGACGATCGTCGGGATAAGCAAGATAGGTCTGCGATATCCCTGCTTCTCGATCGAGATACCGTTGGTGGTGAGTTCGACGAAGCGCTCTGTCGAGAGACGCCCGACCATCGCTCGTCTTGCCGCGATGTCGCGCTCGAGGATCGGACGGAAGCCGCTCTCATAGGCCG
>RCNE010000659.1_pt1 | contig 18406 bp, 15 predicted proteins | sample 2041361 | NCBI WGS metagenome assembly RCNE01 (sample SAMN09708229, study PRJNA481090) | Marine sediment metagenome, whole genome shotgun sequencing project.
CGCTTATTTTCTTGCATCCAATATCGCTGCTACGGGCATCTACCAGGCAAGAGCACATCTTGTTTATTAAAAAGGAGAAGTACAGTGGCTGGCGAAGTTGTTCCTATCATCATGTTTCTTGGGCTAACGGCGGTATTGATTATGTTTTTCTGGTTTCGCTATCGCGCGCGTCGCGATATGCAGGAGACTTTTAGAGCGGCGCTCGAACGGGGCCAGGAGTTGACACCGGAGGTCATCGATCGACTGGGGCACCCGAAAGAGAGCGAGCAAAAGGACCTCCGGCTCGGCGTGATCTGGCTGGCGCTTGCTGTCGGCCTGGCCTTGTGCGGCTTCGCGGTACCGGATGACAGTGGCGAAGCGCTGCGTGGTGTTCTTGCCGGCGCGGCATTTCCGTTTGCGATCGGCGTTGCTTATTTGTTGCTGTACAAATTTACCGATCGCGGGCAGTAAGGGGCAGCACGGCATTGAGCTCTACGCAGGATCATGCGCTCGTCGCGAGGGTCGTGTCCGCGCAGGACACGGCCGCTTTCGGGGAGCTGGTGCGTCGCCACCAGTCGCAGGTGCGCAACTTCCTGCGCAAATTGGCGGGAGACATTTCAGCGGCGGATGATCTGTCACAGGATTGTTTCATGCACGCCTGGGAAAAGATGCATACGTATTCCGGCCGGGGCTCGTTTATCGGATGGTTGTTGAAGGTCGCGTACACGACATTCCTGCAGTCAAAGAGGAAGTCGAAGCGGTATGCGGAAATCATCGAGCAGGTGGGACACAAGATGGAAACGGATTCTCAGACCTACACCCTGCAGTCCGATGAGGTGACGGATCTCGACAAGCTGCTCGCGGTGCTGGACGAGGAAGAGCGCGCCATCATGATCATGTCTTATGCCTGCGGGCTGTCGCATCGAGAGATTGGTGAGGCGACGTCAATGCCGGTTGGCACAGTGAAATCGGTAATTTTTCGTGGTAAACAGAAGATCAGGACGAGTTTTGATATCAAAGATCATCTACATGGCTGATAAAATGAAAGACGCAGATGACCGGTTGCTCGAGTCGATGTTTGCTTCGGCGCCTATAGCGGACTCAGGGTTCAGTGCGGCCGTTGTCAAGCGAGTCCGTCGTCGACTTTGGCTGCGACGCCTCACGGTACCGATCGCGGCGCTGGTTGGCGGGGCAATTGCCATCAAGCCGCTTGCCGACTTCGTGACCATAGCGGCAAGCTTGTTTCCGTCGATTCCGCCGCAGCTGATCGATGCGACGACATCGATGCTTCCACAATTGCCAATCATCGTTCTTGGCGCGATGGTACTCGGTGCATGCCTGTTGGGATTGCGGTTACTCGAGGAATAGGAAATCGCTGATTGCCTGTCTGGCAACCGCTGTCAAATTGCCAAGGCAAGGGCCCTGCCAATTCGTTTGTCATCACCGCATTGCTCGGTTACATTCGGGCTATGACTCTTCGCGACCAAGTCGAAACCTTATTGCCCAACTGGGAGCGCTGGTACCCCAGCCTCTTCGATGCTGCGTACGACCTCGGCATTATCAAGGCGGAGGTATGCGACCCCGATTCACTAATGCTGACGCGCAGGCACGCCAGGGTCCGGCAGCGCGCGGAAGATGCGCACCGCGAAAAGTGGGGCGGGAAACCACAGGAATAAATTATGCAATTCGATCTCGAATCGGTGAGGTCGCAGTTTCCTGCGCTCTCGATCGCCGACAATGGTGTTTCACGCATTTACTTCGATAATCCGGCGGGCACGCAGGTGCCGCAAAGTGTTGCCGAAGCAATGTCGGACTGCCTGCTAAAAACCAATGCCAATCTCGGCGGCTATTTCGCCTCCTCAGAGGAAGCAGGCAGCGTTGTTGATGCGGCGCGCGTGGCAATGGCCGACTTTCTTAATGCACCGTCGCCCGATGAGCTCATTTTCGGCCACAACATGACGACGCTGACGCTACACATCTCGCGGTCGCTGGGTCGGTTGTTCAAGCCCGGCGATGAAATCGTGCTGTCGCAAATGGATCATGATGCGAATGTCTGGCCCTGGGTAATGCTGGCTCGCGACCTCGATTTGACCATCAAGTGGCTGCCATTTAACACGGAATCCTTCGAGTTTGATCTTGAAGTTCTCGATGACCTGCTGAGCGACAGAACGCGCCTGCTGTGTGTCGGTGGGGCCAGCAACCTGACAGGGACGATCAACGATATCTCCTCGATATGCGATCGCGCCCGGGACGCGGGCGTCATTACTTACATCGACGCCGTGCAGTCAGCGCCGCACGTCGCGACCGACGTGCAGGAAATCGGTTGTGATTTCCTGGTTTGCTCGGCGTACAAATTCTTCGGCCCACACCAGGGCATTCTCTGGGGGCGGAGAGAAATACTGGAACGCCTTGAACCTTACAAGGTTCGCCCGGCACCCGCGGAGATACCGGGATGCTTCGAAACGGGGACACAAAGTCATGAGGACTTTGCCGGGGTTGCTGCAGCGGTCGACTATTTCGCCTCGATCGGCAGCACGATGGCACAGGATTATGCGAGTCGCTGGTCGCATCTTTCCGGTCGGAGCCAGACATTGCATGCGGCAATGGACTTTCTTTTTGATTACGAAAAGAGCCTGGCCGAGCACCTGATCAACGGGCTAAATCAGTTCGATGGTGTAACGATACAGGGCATTACTGACGACGAGGCGATGCAGCGGCGCGTTCCCACCGTTGCGTTTACCCACGATCGTATTGGCTCAGCGACTATTGCTGAATCGCTGGCGCAAAAGAATATATTCGTCTGGAGTGGGCATAACTACGCGATAGAAGTCGCGAAGGCTCTCGGCATTTACGAAACCGGTGGCGCGGTTCGTGTCGGGCCCGTGCACTACAACAGCCACGCGGAGATCGACCGCCTCCTCGGCGAGTTGGAGCCCGTCCTGTCCCGCTAGCCGGGCTCGGCCGCTGTCACAGTCCTGCCTGAAAACAAAGAAAGCCGCATTGCTGCGGCTCTCCGTGAGACCTTGTATCGGAAAAGGAGGGTCAGTGATCTGTGCGGAGATGCTCCGATGTCCGCGTTAATCCCAATGGCTTCCCAGATACCCTTGTTATCTCACTCGACATGGATCACCTCCTTCTCAATTGTTAGCCCACATGCAGTATGTCTCGTAAACCAATAGATTCCAAGGAGAAAAATAGATTGAAAAACGCCTTCAATTTGCTGCATTTTTCAGGTTATTATTATTGGCTCGGAGTCCGCTGGTGATGAACCTGGTCGATATTGGTGTGTATACTTCGGGGCTTGCCTGCGATGTCCAAAGCGCAGCCACATAACAAACAAAGCGAGAACATAAATGGCGATCGCAGATCTCAAGAACGTATTGAATATCTTCGGCGGTTCTGACGTTAGTGCGGACCACGAGGACGAGCTGTTTAAGGAAGTACTGCTGATGACGCTCGCGAGGGCAGCTGATGCAGATATCAATATCCAGACCGTCGAAGTTGATCGGATTCGTGAAATCCTGAAGGCCCATACCGGGGATGATTTTTCGTCGGCCGACATTCGTGTGGCTGCGCGCTCCGAGCTCTACGCCGAAGCGACACTGGTCAAGTATCTCAATAGCGTCTACAAGAAAATGTCGGACGCGCATCGTGCAGCGACGATCCAGGCACTAGCCGATGTGTTTCGCAGCGACAAGAGCGTCAGCGTTCTCGAAGTTGATTTCTTCGACAATGTAGCTGCCGCCCTGCACATCAAGCCGTCGCAGGTTGCGGGCCTGGTGGCAGGTGACGTGGACTGATCGGCTCTCCATTTCAGATCCAGAAAAGCGGGCCTACGCCCGCTTTTTTTTGCCCTGGCTAACCCGGCCCTGAGTTCCAACCGTCTACGCGTAGTTTTGCCGGAACCACCCTTTCTGCACTACGGCTTGGTAGTTTCAGCGGGGCTCTGCGCCAATTCGCCAACTTCGTTGTTGCGGTAAACGACAAACACTCCTGATGCCACAATGATGACGGCGCCAACGGCGACCCAGACATCCGGTACCTCATCCCAGAATACGAAGCCAGCAATCGCACCGCCGATCAGTGCCGTGTACTCGAGTGGCGCAAGCAGCGCCGGCGAGGCTGCACGGTAGCCATTAACCAGGCCGATCCATGCCAGAACCGAACTCGCGCCGGCGCCTATGAGCAAAAGCCAACCGACCAGGTCGGGGTTTTGCCAGTTCTGGTTGTCCAGGAGCGCGGCCGAGATGATCATTGGCCCGACAACGACGTAGAAAGACAGCGCGAGGGTCGACTCGGTCCCTGCAAGCCGCCGAGCTGTAATGGCCTGGCAGGCGTAACAGAACGCTGCAACAAGAACGGCAATTGACGCGAAGGACAGTTCGCCCCTGCCGGGCCTCAGCATGACCATTACGCCCATGAAGCCGAATACGACGGCCGTCCAGCGCCGCCACCCAACGGGTTCCTTGAGAAAAACAGCGGAAAGACCGGTCATCATCAACGGGGCCGTATAGCCAAGCGTAAACGCATCAACCAGGGGCATCTGTGACAGCCCGTAGAAGAAACCGAACATTGCGCCGACAGAGAGGATCGTTCTCAACAAATGCCAGGCCTTGTGCCTGCTCCTGAGTGAGCGAAGGCCACCGAATCGCGGCGCGATGGCAAGCAGCACAGCGATTGCGATCAGGCTACGCAAGAAGATGAACTGCTCTAATGAATATGTTCGCAACAGTTGCTTGGCGAACAGGTCCAGCATCAGGCCGCCGGCAACGCCCAGCATCAGCCAGGCAACGGCCTTCTGCACGCGATCGTTATCGGAAGACTGAATCATGGCTGAACGGCAGAGCCGCTACTTAAACAGGGGCTGAACATAATCGCACGACATCATGCCGAAGCCCACAGGTTCAGCATCGATTCAGTGTGCAGGCATTCTAATGGGGCTGTAGGCAATCAAAGGATACGGCTATGAATACTCTCAATTGGAAATTTGCGCGTCGATGCGGACTCACGCTCGTACTGTTCTCTCTCGCTGCCGCAGGGCAGGCCGCTGATGTCGATGCTGAGTCCAAACGCACCACGGTAACTTCGCAGGGCCTCGTCAGCGAAGGTGGCGCAAACGCGGACCAAGAGCCGAGCAGGGATGAGCACAAGTCACTCTCACTTACCGGAAGCCGAGGCAAGTCGACGCGATCAGCCGGGCAGCAAAAGTTGTCCGGAAGCAGCGCAGCCTCGCCCAACATAGATTTCTGGATCTACTCGGTTGACGTTGAACTGTTCCTGGATAGAGACCGCGATGGTTATTTCACCGGTATCGACCTGCAGTTTGATGCGGATACCTACTACGATGCTGCCGATGTGTATGCAGTCCTCTACCTGAGTTACGAGTATGGCCCATGGAACGAATATGCCGAGACGGAGACGTTTGCGATCTATGGCGCGTCGGCAGGGGATGAGTATGGCGTGGCAACCGATCTTGTTGAAGGTTATCCAGCCGGCAACTACGACATCCTGATCGAGCTTTACGACACGTACGACAATGCCCTTGTCGCAACGCTGGGTCCGGAGGATTCTTCGCAGTTGTCGATACTCCCGCTCGAGGACGTTGCCCGAGATGCTCCGGCAGGTACGACGCAGATCGTCGTCAACTCTGGCGGTGGTGGCTCATTCGGCTGGTTGCTGATCCTGGGACTGCTGGGCGCGAGCGCGCTGCGTCGGGGCCGCTAGCTTGTAGACACAGTTCGAACGGTTTCATGCGCGCGGCGTGCCGTGCGCATGACCTTTCGTCCCCACGCTGCGAGGCTATCGAAGTAAACGTATAACGCGGGCACAACAAGCAATGAGACGACCGTGGAGAACGCGAGGCCGCCAATGATCGCACGGGCCATCGGGAAATACGGGGGGCCGTCGCCACCCACCTGGGTCGTTCCGACAGCAAGTGGGGCAAGCCCGACGATTGTCGTCGCAACGGTCATCAGGATAGGCCGCAGTCGATCACGTCCGGCGATCAAAATCGCCTCATCACGGGGCATACCTTCCTGGCGCAGGTTATTGACGTGGTCAACCAGCACGATACCGTTGTTCACGACCACACCGATCAGAATCATGATGCCTATCATTGCCATGAACGAGAAAGTCGTCCCGGTGGCAGCAAAGAACAGGAAAACGCCGAAGATCGAGAAGACGATCGAGCCGAGGATAATGGAGAAAGGCAGCAGCAGCGACTCGAACAAGGCGGCCATGACGAGGAAGATGCAGGCAACGCCAAGCAGGATATTGGTTGCCATCATGTCCGCGGTCTCATCCTGCCGTTCGAAGCCGCGTCCTTCTTTCCAACTGTAGCCAGGCGGCAGTTCCAGCTGATCCATGAGGCTCTTGACGCTCGACCTGACATCATCGGGGCTGACATCGTCGTCGAGGTCAGCGGAGAGTAAGATGGCCGTCTGTCTGTCCGTGCGGCGTATGGTGTCCGGCGAGTTGCTGACGTCAAACGATGCCACGGTACCGAGCGATATCCGGCGCCCGTCCGGCGTGTACAGCGGCAGGTCAGCAAGCTGGTCCATACTTTGTTTATCATCGTCGCGAAACGCGATGCGCACGGCGATCTCGCCGGATTCACCGCGGAACTCACGCAGGTTTTCACCGCGCATCGCGATGCTCACCGACTGTGCGATGTCACTGGCTGTCAGTCCTACAGCGGCCGCTCGCGTTCGGTCGATACTAATCCGTATTTCACGGTCGCCAGTTTCCGCATCACTGCGCACATTCTTGAGACCCTCAACCGTTGACAGGGCGCGCACGACGTCGACGCTGAGCGCATTGAGAACCGCTGTCGAATCACCGCTCACCTGCACCGTAAAGCCTTCTCCGCCACCCTGCTGGTCGAACTTGAAGCTGGGTTTGCCGATGGCCAGGGTGGGCATGTCTTTTTCGATGCGCTCTATGATTTCCCTGGTCGAGAACGTCGCATCTTCCTCCTCGGTTAGCAGGATCAAAGACTCGGCGTGGTCCTGCCGATAGTAGCTGTATACCGAGCGAATATTGAGTTCTTCCTGGCGCGAGTACAAATAGTCCTCAATCGTATCGACAGCCGCCTCGACCTGCTCCAGCGGGTGCTGGCCCTCGATGTGGTAGGGCATGTATAACCTTCGTCCGACGTCCTGTGGAAACATGTCGAACTTGACGAGATCGAGTGCCATTGGCAAGACGCCGATAACACAGATCATGGCAATGCCCAGCCCCGACCACCAGCGATGACTCAGGATCCACCTGAGGCTCGCAACGTAACGGTTCGTCAGGCGCGATATCCAGGCACCTTTCTTCGGTTGCGGCGGCACGGCAACGCGAGCGGCAAGCATGGGAACCAGCGTCTGCGCGATAACCAGTGACGCGATAAGCGCAACGATAATGGTGACGGCAACGTGCGTCAGGAAAATGGTCATATCGGTCTGCGCGCCGAAAATGATCGGTGCGAAAACGATAATCGTCGTGGCTGTGCCCGCGATCACCGCCATGCCTACTTCCCTGACGCCGGCTATCGTCGAAGTGAAGGGCTCGCCAGGTTTCTCGGTGCGATGCCGGAAAATGCTCTCGGTGATGACCACCGCGTTGTCGACCAGCATGCCGACGGCCAGCATCAGTCCCATCATTGAGAGAATATTCAATGTCAGTCCTGCAAAATACAGGGCCCCCAGCGTGATCATCAGCGAGAATGGAACCGATGCTGTGACGATCAGGGTTGTCGTCGCCTGGCGCAGAAACAGGTAGAGCACAATGATGGCGAGCAGACCACCTATCGCACCGGCCTTTAGCAGGTCCGACAGCGACTCGCGCACGCTCTCTCCCTGGTTTTCCAGGGCGAAGATGTTTATCCCCTGCATCTGCGGCAGTTCGCTGACCTTTTCAACTTCGGCGATGACGCGGTCGGTCACGTCGACGAGATTCGAGCCGGTTGCCTTGTTGATTGAAACGCCGATCGCATAGTCGCGATCGAGATGTCGGCCGTAGTCTCGTTCCGGCGTGCGCAGTTCAATATCGGCGACATCTCGCAAGCGCAGGCCTGACGGGTTAATCACCAGCTCGCGTATTTCCTCAACCGACGAGAATTCCCCGCTGGGGCGCACGCTGAAGCGCCGGTCGCCCGCGGTAATTTTGCCGGCGCTCACGGCGAAATTGCTCCTCACCAGCAAGTCTCGCAGTGTCGCTATATCGACGCCGTGAGCGGCGAGCATGTCCGGCTTCATCAGGATGCGTATTTCACGCGGGTCTACACCGTGCAGTTCGACACGTGACACGCCCTCGATGCGTTCCAGGCGTCGCTTGAGAAGCCGATCCAGGAGGTCATAGCTGTCCGAAAGATCGCGCTCGCTGGAGATCCTGAGTTGCAGGACAGGCTGGTCGCCCAGCGATCCGGTGAAAACGAATATCCGCCGCACATCGTCCGGCAGCAAGTGGCGGATCCCGTCGACTTTAGCGCGGGCCTCGATACCTTTTGCGCCCATGCTCTGGTCCCAGCCAAACTGCAGGAAGATCTGGGACTGCCCCTCGCTGGAACTCGAAAACATCTGCTCCACACCGGATAACGTTGCCAACGCCTCCTCAACCGGCCGCGTTATCAAACTCTCAACTTCCTCAGGCGTGGAACCAGGATAGGGGACCTGTATGAATATCCCGGGAAACTCGATGTCCGGAAACTTTTCCAGGGGCAAGAGTCTCGCGGCGATCGTTCCTACGAGCGCCAACGCGACAAACACGACGACCGTCGTCACCGGGCGACGCAGGGCAATCTCCGTGTGTCTCATTGTGCAGCGCCTGCCGTCGATACTGCCGCAGCGGCTGGCCAACGCTTCTTATCCATCAGTGAATAGACCACTGGTATCACCAGTAGAGTTAGCAGGGTGGATACGACAAGTCCGCCGATGACCGTAATCGCCATCGGTGTCCTGACCTCGGAGCCTTCACCAAAACCCATGGCCATTGGCAGCAACCCGAGGGCGGTGGTCAGCGATGTCATCAGAATTGGCCTGAGTCTCGCCTCGCCTGCCTGCATGATCGCGTCATGCCGATCGACGCCCTGGGCGCGAAGCTGGTTGATGAGGTCGACAAGCACAATCGCGTTATTGACGACGATGCCGGCAAGCATGATGACGCCAATCAGGGCCACGATGTTGACGGTCGTGCCGGTCACGAAAAGTGCGAGTACGGCGCCGACGAGGGCCAACGGAATAGTGAAGAGAATGACAAACGGATGGATCAATGACTCGAACTGTGAGGCCATTACCAGGTAAACCAGGAAGATCGCGAGCACCAGGGCGAACTTCATAGACTCAAACGAGGCCTGCATTTCCTCACTCTGTCCGGACACCATCGCCGTAACACCGGTTGGCAAGGGAATGCGACTCACGATGGCGCCTGCTTCCGCGGCAGCGGCGCCAAGATCACCGTACGCGACATTCGCCGTGATGATTGCAACGCGCTCCTGTGCGACCCGGCGAATCTCGGCGGGCCCCTGCGACACGACAACGGTCGCAACCGCATCCAGGGTGACGGGTCTGTCGGACGAAGGATTGACGATCAGCCTGCGTATCTCGTCGATGCTGGACTCACTTGCATCGACGCTGCGAACCAGCACGTCGATCTTCCTGTCTCGCCAGGTGTAACGGGTTGCGAGCTCCCCGCGAACATTGGCAACGACGCGATTCGCAATATCGCGAACGGCCAGTCCCAGCTTGGCGGCGCGCTCCTGGTCGAACACGATCTGGATTTCAGGGTTGCCGTGTTCCACCGTCGTCTTGATGTCGGCAAAGCGATCCGATCTCGCCATGGACGCGATTACCGCTTCGCTGACCCTGGCTAGCGAATCGAGGTCGTAGCCCGAGATCTCAACCTGCAGCGGACTAGAAAACGACAACAACGCCGGCCGGCTGAAGTCGTACTGGACGCCGGGCAAGCGAGCGAGTTCAGTTCGTATCGCCTCCATGGCTTCATTCTCTGCCTGGCGACCTGCTCCGGGCTTAAGGGTGATGCTCAGGGACCCGGCGTTGTCGCCCGCGTCAACCGGGTTTGCGTCAAGACGGTTGCCGGTGCCGGCGACAGAGTAGTTCAGAGCGACAGCGTCGATCGCGGCGGCAACACGCTGGGTCGCCTGGATGGCGCGATCCGTTTCCGACAGCGGTGCCCCGGGTGGCAGTCGCAAGTCCACATTGAACTCGCCCTGCGAAAACTGCGGAATCAACTCGGTGCCCAGTCGCGGGACGAGCGTCATCGTGGCCGCGAAAATCGCGGCTGCCGCCGCAACGACCAACCATTGATTAGCCAGTGCAGCCCGCAGCATTGGTGGGTACGCCGCCGCAGTCACAGAATATAGACGCTGCATCAGCCAGGTTGTCGGCCACAGCAGGACCCAGAAGAATTTGCGAATGCCGTAGAACGCGATGCCAAGCAGCCGCACAACGAAAGCAACAGCGCGCGTGAAGCGCCCCGGGGGTATGTCATCACCGCCATCATCGTAACGGCTCCGTGCGCCCACAGAGGCGAGCATCGGTATCAACGTGAGCGCCACAATGAGCGAAAAGACCAGCGCAAATGTCACCGTCAGAGCCTGGTCGCGAAACAGCTGCCCGGCAATGCCACTGATGAAAACCATTGGGAAGAACACGGCAATGGTCGTCAGCGTCGCGGCGACAACAGCCCCTGAAACCTCCGAGGTACCGTTTTGTGCGGCCTCGACGATACCCTGACCCTGCTCCTTCTTACGCACGATGTTTTCCAGCACGACGATCGAGTTGTCGACGAGCATTCCGACAGCAAGAGCGATACCGCCAAGCGACATGATGTTCAGAGAGATGTCATTGGTGTACATCAGAAGGAACGTGCCAATCACGGATACCGGGATAGCTATACCAACAATGGTGGTGGCTCGTGAGTCGCGAAGAAAACCATACAGCACGAGGATCGCAATCAGACCACCGAGGATCGCAGCGACCCTTACGTTGTTTACGGCTGATGAGATGAAGGTGGATTGATCATGGATTTTTATCAGCTCGGTATCATCCGGTAGCGATTCCCGGAGGCGTTCGATGCGCTGATCGATACGCCGTGCGACCTGAACCGTGTTGGCGTCGCCTTCCTTGTATACGGCGAGCTCTACCGACTCGCGTCCCTTGACGCGCGTAATAGCCTCTCGCTCCTTATAGCCACGCGCAACGGTGGCCACGTCGCCAAGATAAACGGGGCGCCCGGCAACATTGGCAATAATTGCGCTTCGAAATTCGTCAACACTCTGGAATTCATTGAGCGTTCGAACCAGGAAACGCTGATTGCCTTCCTCGAGGCGGCCGCCCGACAGGTTGATGTTTTCAGCACGGATGCGGCTCGCTACCTGTTCAATACTGAGGCCAAGCTGCGACAGCTTCTGCTGATCGACGCGTATCTGGATTTCGTCCTCAAGCCCGCCGCTGACCTTGACCGCCGCCGTACCTTCTTCGGCTTCCAGGTCTGTCTTGATACTGTCCTCCGCCAGTCGGCGCAGCTGTTTCAGGCGAGCTTCCGGCGACTCGCCGGCCGCGGATCCGTCGTCTGCAAGCATCAGCCCGAGTCGTACAATGGGCTCGGAGGAAGGGTCGAAGCGCAGTAGCAACGGGCGATCGGCTTCCAGCGGCAACGTCAGAATATCGAGCTTCTCGCGAACATCGACGCCCGCAACGTCCATATCGGTGCCCCAGAGAAACTCGATCGTGACGTCGGATTGACCGGAACGGGACACAGATCGCACCAGGCGAACATTGCGTACAACGCCAATCGACTCTTCGATTGGCTTGGTGAGCAGGTTCTCGATCTCGACCGGTGCAGCACCCGTGAGCTCTGTCCTGACGGTAATCGTCGGGTAAGAAATGTCCGGAAGGAGATTAAGTTTGAGTCTGGAAAGGGACACCATGCCGAATAAGACAATCGCCACCATGAACATGACAATCGTTACGCGCCGCTCGGTAGCCAGCTCGATCAGGCGCCGCATCAGTCTTCACCTTCTGAAGCCGCATCTGTGCCCTCAGCCGGGTCGCCCGTATCGTTATCCGTCCCATTGATGACACTGACCTCCGCATCCGGTTTCAGACCAACCTGTCCCACGGTTATAACGCGATCGTCGTCGGTGAGCCCATCGGTGATTTCCATCAGGCCCTTATTGCTGAAGCCTGTTTGCACCTGTCTGCGACTTGCAGTGTTATCGACGACTACGAATACGCTCGTCGTACCCATTTCTTCGATGACGGCGCTGCGTGGTACCTGCAGCGCGTTCTTGTGTTCGTCATAAACGACGCTCATGCGACCGAACATCCCTGGCTTGATTCGTCGTTCAGGGTCGCTGATTTCAATCGTAATCTTGAAGGTCCCTGTGTCCGGATCGACAACCGGACTCACGCGCGTGACCTGGGCAAAAACCCTGTGGCTGCCGAGCGCATCTATGTCGATGGTGACCGGCTGCCCTGCGGCAATCTGGCGGAATTCGCGTTCGGGTATATACAGGTATGCGACCAATGGCTCCAGGCTCGTAACGCCGAACAGCGGCTCGCCGACTTTGAGCGTGTTTCCGAGTTTGATGAAACGGTCTGACACGACGCCGCTGATGGGTGCCCGAATCTGCGTGTAGTCGAGCTCGAGACTGGCAAGATTGTATGAAGCCTGCAGTGCTTCCAGCTCATACTGGATCTTTTCGTAGTCGCCTTCGCTTATCAATCCTTTTTGTCGCAGATCCTTGTTGCGCTGAAAGTCGCGCTGCAGCTTGCGCAGTCTTGCTTTCGACGCGTTCAATTCCAGGCGCAGGCGATCTCCATCGAGACGGGCCAGGATGTCGCCTTTCTCCACATCGTCACCTTCCTCAACGAGGATTTCTTTAACCTCACCGGGCACTTTGGCTATGACGTCGGCCTCCGCAAATGCCTCAATGGGTGCGGTGCCCGAATACACTGCGAAGACGTCGCCTCGAACCGGCAAGCTGACTTCGACTGGAATGGGAGGCGTTTCTTCTTGATCTTCTTCCTGTTTCTTTTCACCCTGCCCGCAAGCGCCAAGGATGAAAACGCAGGCGAGGGCCGCTGCGCCAATTCGATGTAGCCTCATTGATTACTCCCTGTTATTACCCATCCCCCGTCGCCAGAACCGCTTGGGGAGGGCAGGCCGTCAGCCGCTGAATCTGTCAGGAAGCATAGTGCTCGCGAGAACCCTGCTGCCATCGTGCAGGCCGCCGTGTCCGACAACAACGATCTGCTCGTGCTCGGAGAGGCCGCCGAGGATTTCGACCTTGCCGTTCGCTTCTATACCCGTTTCGACGATTCGCTTGGCAACTTCGCCGTTACTGACCACGTAAACGCTGGTCTGTTCGTCGTCGTTGATCAAAGCGTCGGCAGGAACGGTCAGCGCAGCGGCATGCTTCTCATAAGCAATAGTAAAGCGACCCAGCATGCCCGGCGCGAGCTCTCCGTTGTTATTGTCAATCGAAACGGTTGCTCGAAAGGTGCCGTTGCGCGTGTCGATCGTGGGGCTTATCCGCACGATTGACGCACCAAAACTGGTATCCGGCATCGACGCAACCTGCACTGTGGCCGTATGGCCGGCCTGGAACTTCGGCAGCTGTTTCTGCGGTATCTGCAGGTAAGCCAGGAGCTCACTCGTCTCGGTAATGCGGAATGCGACATCGCCGGAGTTTATATTTTGTCCGGGTTTGATTTTCCGTGCCGCTACAACGCCCGAAATCGGCGCGCGTATGTTCGAATAATCGTAATTGAGCTGTTTCAGCTTGTAGCTGGCCTCCATCGCGGCCAGGTCATACTCAAGGCCTTCAAACATGGACGCGCTGATCAAGCCGCGTTTGTTGAGACCGATATTTCGTTGGTATTCCTTGCGGGCTCGGACAAGTTCAGCTCTTGCTACCAGCATTTCGAGTTTAAGACGCTCGCCATCCAGACGCGCAAGGATCTGGCCGGCCCGTACGCTGTCACCTTCCTCGACCAGCAACTCGACCAGTTCGCCGGCAACCCGTGCGATAACCGGGGCGTCAGAGTCTGTCGCTATGGCAGCAGTGGCTTCGTAGGTGGCGTAGATATCGGAGCGAATCGGGGTGGCGGTCTCAACCGGCACCGGTGTCGCTGCCTCGATGGCCGCCTTGTCGGCAACGCTTGCCTCGCCTACACCACAGCCGGTGAGGGAAAACAGGCCGGCAATCGCAAGGGCTGAAATGACGGGTTTGAAGGTGTTCATGTTTCGGGCCATCAGGTGTAGTGTTGTAGTGAAGTATAACACTAGTTCGGTATAACGCAATAGCGTAGTGAAAACCAGGGTCTGAGAATTAAACGTTTAAAAACAGATACTTAAGGAAAACCGACAGTACGCAATCTCCGTCCTCTGCTGATTAGATGCATGAAAAGAGAATTTAGATTGACCGGAATGAAAAAAGATCCCGGCATGCCAGTACACGCTGGCGAGGCTGCTTGCGGCAGGGCGTGCAGGATCTGGCGCGTGCGCGGCTCGTCAGCTGAAACACTGCGCCAGGAACGGGTTTAGCAAGCGCTTCTCCGGGTCCATCTGATGGCGAATTTTCTTGAAGAAATCGAGTCGCGAGGCATAGGTCTGCTGCGCGTGTTCCGCGCGGAATGCCCGCGACTGGCTGAACAACGGTGTTCCCCCCCAGCGCTCCGCAAAGTGCGCCAGGTCGATAACGAAGTCGTCCCAGCCCGCTCGCTGCGTCGACACCGTCTGCAGGGCGAACATCGGTTCGTCAAACGACGGCGAGAGCAACGCTGACGGGTCTTTGCTCACGCGAAAGCCAACTGCGGGCATGTCGCAGCGATAACCGTTTTCTTGCAGTGTGCGCTGACAGAACTCAACGTAAGCTTTGATCACCACCGAAAAGTCCGTCGCCGGGAAACACCAGGTCGAATACAGAAGTTTGCTCTGGGAGTTGCGCCGCCGCCGCCCGCTCGCTGCAACGTTGTTGCCATGGTTAACGAGCTTCGTGTTTACGATGCCGTGTGTGGCCGCGCTGATGCTGTCGATAAGGCGGTATCGGACCGACGGTATCGGCACTACTCGATTCAGCGAGCGGAAGACATGCGGCAACACCGTACTTTCGCCCCAGTCTTTGAACTTCCACGGCGTGTCGTAGGCGTTGCCGGAGTCCGTATCGTAACGTCGCAGGTCGACATACACCCGGTTTCGGTGCGGCAGCAGATAGAATTTGAGGCCGACATTTGCGCCTGACAAGTGGTCCGCGACATCGGCGAATCGGTCTAACGACAGGCTGCGATGGCTTGCGGAGAAGGTTGAGATTGGCCGGACGCGAAGCGTCGCCTCGCTAATAACGCCCAACATGCCGTAGCTGATTCTGAACGCGGCCAGCAGGTGCCGTTTCTGCTCCGAAATCGTCATGACCTGGCCGCCAGCCGTGATGACCTTGATATTGATGAGTTGGCTGGAAAGATAGGCAGCCTGATCGCCTATACCAGGGCCCATGCATGGCGATGCCAGTGCGCCACCCAGGGTGCGCTCCATCTGGTCGTGGTTACCGATAAGCTCGAGCCCCTGCTCGGCAAGCGCATCCACCAGCGTACCCAGCCGGATGCCTGCCTCTGCGGTCACTGTGTGGTTGTAGTTGTCGATCCTGATGAGCTTGTTCAGCTGCGTCATCTGGATGACCGTTCCCGTTGGACTCTGGTTGCAATCGGTTGATGCGCTGCCGGCACCCTGAACCCTGATGGGCAGCGCGATGTTGGCTTGCGGCTCCATACAGCGCATGAGCTTGGCAAGATTAGGCGGCGCATAGACTCGAGGCCGGGCAGGGCGGCGTACAAAACGTCCGGTGTCACGAAATCCGCTAGGTTGCATCGATGTTATCTCCAGCCGTTCTTACAAACTTGCCAAAGACACACCAGATCCCTATCGCGAGCGCGATAGGTTATCGTGTTGGTAACCCCGCTGTCCTAGGTTAGACCCTTAGACCGGAGGCTTTGCGACGCTGCCTTTCGACAGGTGTGCCTTTGTCAAACGAGCTGCCATCGTTGCACAGTACCAGGGCGTCTGCAATGGTCCCGAGAGACTTAAAAGTATTCTGTTAAATTGGCGATTACATGGGGATGCTAACGACACTCGTCGGCACACGTTTGCCGACCAAATTCCACCGCTTCTTCAAGCTGCCGGAGCGGAAGGAGTCCCGGAAACATCCGGACACGGCGGATACTGCGCTCGAAAAAGCCACCGCGCGCTGGCTGCGCCGAAACGACGCGAGCTGCGGTGTTTACCGGCTGAATTCGGGCAGTGATGCGCTTGGCATACGGCTGGGTCTCATTGATCGTGCGGAGCGCACGATCGACATCCAGAGTTACCTGATTCGCGACGACGTCAGTGGCAACCTCATCGGACTGCATCTCGCGGCGGCCGCCGACCGTGGCGTCCGCGTGCGCCTGTTGATGGACGATGCGCTCACACATACGATCGACGCCGGCCTGTTGTCGCTGGACGTTCACGACAACATCGAAGTTCGCGTTTTCAATCCGTTTCCGCGCCGCCGCTCACGGCTGATCAGCTTCATCGCGAATTTCAATATCCTCAATCGCCGGATGCACAACAAGTCGTTCACTATAGACAACCAGGTCACCATCGTTGGTGGCAGGAACCTGGCGGACGAGTATTTTCAATCCGGTGGCAAGGCCGAGTTCATCGACGAGGACTTGCTTGCGATCGGTGCCGTTGTCGACGAAGTATCGGACGGCTTTGACGAGTACTGGAATTCGCAAGAGGCAATTCCGATTAACGCGTTCAACACAATGATGTCCTACAGCACGCTCGAAGATTCGACCAAGGAAGGAAGGAAGTACGTTGAGCAGTTTCGGGACAGCGAGTTCTTGCAGAGCGTGGATGACCGGCTCGCGCGCGACCTGACTGACGCGAAACTGGCGATGATTCCGGCGGTCGCCAGCGTGGTCCAGGACCATCCGGACAAAATTCGCAGGCTCCTGAAACGCCAGACCAGTATTACCAGCGTGTACCTGCAGCAGATGGTGTCACGCGCGAAGTATGAACTCGTGATCATTTCGCCTTACTTTATCCCCGAAAAACAGGGGGTGGCGTTCCTCGGACAACTCGTCAGTAAGGGAGTGCGTGTCGTTATCATCAGCAACTCACTGGCTTCGACAAATCACAGTAGCGTGCATGCCGTCTATGCCCGCTATCGCAAACCGCTTCTCAAGAGAGGTGTCGAACTCTATGAGCTGCGTGCGCAGGTATCGTCCTCGCAAGCCGCCACGAAGCTGACGCTGCATTCAAAAGTAGCAAGTGTTGATCGGGAAAGGGTGTTTGTCGGTTCCTTCAATCTTGATCCGAGATCGCTGTATCTGAATACCGAGATGGGCATGGTCGTCGATTCGGCAGAATTGGCTGGTTCAATGTCTACCAGCATTCTCGAATCGCTGCCGGACATGGCGTACCAGGTGCAGCTGTCTGACAGAGGCAGGCTGCAGTGGCGACTGACGACTGCCAGCAACGACGAGATCATCACGACCGAGCCGCAGACCAACTGGTGGCGGCGTTTCAAAACCAGGCTGATGAGCTTCCTGCCGATCGAAGGGCAGATGTAAGTGCCGTAAATATTTGTCAATGCGGGCGCAAATGCCTGACAATATGCAGCCCTGACCAGATGGAGCGGCCCATGCGGTGGCGCGGAGGAAGACGAAGTTCGAATATTGAGGACCGGCGCGGAGCCAAGGCGACGCCACGGCTCCTGGGCGGCGGCATCGGCACGATAGTACTTGTCCTCGTGGCGATGTACTTCGGCGTGGATCCGACGCCGCTGATGCAGACGATGCAACAGGCGCCCTCGGCATCAACAAGCGGTACACGACCGTCAGCTGAAGACCTCGAGAACGACCCGCTTGCCGACATGGTTTATGTCGTCGTGGCCGATACCGAGGATGTCTGGACGACAATATTCCAGCAGCAGGGCCGCCGCTACGACCAGCCAACGCTGGTCTTGTTCAGCGGCGAAACGCCCTCCGCTTGTGGTCTGGGACAGGCTGCGATGGGGCCGTTCTATTGTCCGGCCGACAAGAAGGTCTATATCGACCTGACCTTCTACGATGAGGAAGTGGACGCCGCTGTCAGCGCCCTGACTTCCGTCATCGAGCCAATCATCATCGTGGTGATGGGTGTCATCATTGGTGGTATCCTGATCGCCATGTATCTGCCGATCTTCAAACTCGGCGCCGTCGTTTCCTGACGCATCGGAGTACGGCATGCAACCTTTGCTCGATCTGTTAAGCGCAGAGCCTGCGTTGTTCGTCGCCGTGGTCGTGATGTTCACGCTGCTGATCGGCAGCTTTCTGAACGTCGTGATTCATCGGCTGCCCATCATGATGCAACGCGAGTGGTCCGAGGAATGCGAAGC
>RCNE010000660.1_pt1 | contig 18373 bp, 11 predicted proteins | sample 2041361 | NCBI WGS metagenome assembly RCNE01 (sample SAMN09708229, study PRJNA481090) | Marine sediment metagenome, whole genome shotgun sequencing project.
ATATCATAGTTATCAGTCTCCCCCAGACTCACTCCTTTTAACATCATAATCATAGATATTATTTATAGGTACAAATCTAAAGGCCGGCAAGGCAGGAAAAGGAGCTACCTTTTACGAAGGTGTTTTTTATGCTTTTCTAGCGAACGCATATAAACCGTTTAAAAAGTGCTAAATTTTCTCCAAGGCTTCAAAAATTCTTAACGCACTTTTCAAACTACACTGACGTAAAAGATTGGATATAATCAATAATTATAGGTTAGAAGACATTAGACCTTCTACAATCCTTATTTTCAAATTCTCAAATCAATATTTCTTGCTTGACTACATCAATGCATCATTATATCATTAAAATACCTCCCATCTCCCTCTAGTATTTTATTGAATATTATTGTACCTTAATCCCTTAAACAAAGTACAAACCCATACTATACTTTTATGGAAGATAAAAAACAAGGATCTGGTTCCAAACCAAAAAAAGGTTTTAGCAGAAGAAGTTTTATCCGAGGGGCCGGATTATCAACTGCAGGAAGCGTATTATTAACAACGAATGCGCTCGCATTTGAATATGAGGCAGGCTTCTCAGAAGGCAAAGAATTTGGACCTGAAGCCGTCACTATTCATATGAAGGTGAACGGCATGATGAAGTCACTAAGTGTAGAACCGAGAACAACATTGGCATCTGCTTTAAGAGACCATTTAGAGCTTACTGGGACCAAAGTCGTTTGTGATCGGGGCTCATGTTCAGCCTGTACTGTCTATTTGGATGGAAAACCTGTAAATTCCTGTATGATGTCAGTTTTTGACGTTGGCGACAAAGAAATTACAACCATTGAAGGTATTGCAAAGGGTGGAGAATTACATCCGGTTCAGGAGGCTTTTATCGAACACGATGCCTCTCAATGCGGCTACTGCACTCCTGGCATGGTCATGTCATGCGCCCACTTGTTAGACAATAATAGCAATCCAACACTGGAAGATGTAAAAAAAGCCATACGGGGCAACCTTTGCCGCTGTGGCACTTATCCTCATGTGTTTAAAGCAACTTTAGCTGCAGCAAAAAAATCAACTTAAGATGGATACTAGAAAAGAAAAATTCCCATACGGAATTCCAGGTCATAATTTAAGCGAAATTGAAAGGGAAATTCCTATCGAAGAGCCGCCAGTATGGCCAATCAATGATAAGTTAAAAATAATTGGAAAAAGAGTAACAAGAATAGACGCCCTCGATAAAGTGACGGGTAAAGCGAAATATACTTCTGACATGAAATTGCCAGGGATGCTTTACGCAAAGATGTTGCGTTCAAAAGTTCCTCACGCAGTTATTAGTTCAATTGATATTTCAGCAGCAGAAAGTCTTCCTGGAGTTCATGCTATTCATCTTATAGAAAAGCAACAGAAGGAAGGAGAAGATAAAAAGGTTCAATACCCTATGGCGAAGTATGTGGGGCAACCTCTTGGAGGTGTGGCCGCAGAAAGCCTGGCTATTGCCAAAGATGCCATTGCTCTGATCAAAGTAAACTATGAGGAAAAGCCATTTGTCATCGATATAGATTCAGCTATGAAAACTGATGCTCCAATCGTGTTTAACGAGCCCATTGTTCAAAAGGAAGATGGTGGAGATGTTGGCGAGACACACGATGGAAGCAAGGGGAAAGGAAATGTAAGAGGTCCATCAACTAGTAGCTTTTTTGGGGGCCCAAGAGGTGATTTGGAAGCAGGTTTCAAGGAAGCTGATGTTCTTGTAGAAAGAACTTATAGAACCCAGGTCCAGACACATATGCCACTAGAGACGCATGGAGTTGTGGTTGATTGGCGTCCGGATGTTATGACGGTCTATGCTTCTACGCAAAATACAGCAGGAGTAAGAAATGAGATGGCGAGTATCTTCAATTTACCAAAAAGTAAGGTAAGAGTAATTTGTGAATTTATGGGAGGTGGATTTGGTGCCAAACACAGTGCCGGAAGTTTTGGACCTATGGCTGCAAATCTTGCTAAAAAAACAGGAAGACCAGTCTGGCTAATGGTGGATCGCCAAGAAGACCATATTGCCGAAGGTAACCGCCCTAATTCTATCCAATACTTAAAAATAGGGGCCAAGAAAGATGGTACTTTAACCGGGATTCAGCAACGTTCACATGGAACCGCAGGGGTAGCCCTTGGTGCAGGGGTAGGACGGATCGCACAAATACTATACCCATGCCCTAATTTTGCTACCGAACAATACGATGTATTGACCAATGCAGGGCCTGGAGCTGCCTGGCGGGCACCAGGTAATGTGCAAGGTGCCTTTGGTCTGGAGCAGGCCATAGATGAATTAGCGGAAAAATTAAAGTTAGATCCATTAAATTACAGGGATCAAATCGATAAAAGTGAAGTGAGAAAAGTAGAACGACAACGAGGATCCAAACTTTTTGATTGGTCTCGACGTCAACCAGCAGGAAGTAGCAAAGGTATTGTAAAGAAAGGTCTTGGCGTAGGACAATCTACTTGGCCCCGATTTGTAACACTAGATTCTTCTGTAGAAGTTAAAATTCATAATGATGGAGGTGTAGAGATTAGATCCAGTGTCCAGGATATTGGAACAGGTACGAAAACAATTCTTGCTCAGGTAGTTGCTGAAGAATTGGGACTTGAGGTAAAAGATATTACGGTTAATATCGGGGATACATTTTTTCCGGTTGGGCCTGGTTCAGGTGGAAGCGTAGTGACAGGTTCAATTACTCCTCCAACGAGGAATGCAGCTTATGAAGCCAAAAAAGAATTGTTGAAACTGGTAGCAAAAAAATGGGAAACCGATTCCTCTGACTTGTCAATAGCCAACGGGGAGGTGATTAGTAAAAAAGATGCAGCGCAGAAAATGTCTTTTAAGGAGGCTACCAAATTGATGCGTACGAGTCAAATTTCTAAAGTAGCCAGTAGATCAGATGATTATGGCGGTTTTCAACAACCATGGGGTCTTGCTTATGGTGACTTGGGTTCAGTACAATTTGCAGAAGTAAGTGTCAATACTGACACAGGATTTATAAAGGTAGACAGGATTGTAGCCGCGCATAGTTGCGGACGGCCGCTCAATTTAGGTCAATTAGAAAGCCAGATTAATGGAGGAGTTATCCAGGGTGTTTCTTATGCCCTCTATGAAAATAGAGTGATGGACAATAGTACGGGTCATATGATGAATGCTAATGTAGACCAGTATAAGGCACCGTTTTCTATGGAAATTCCTCAGATTGATACGATAATAGTAGAAGAGTATTCAGCACTTTCCTCAACTGATGCATATGGTATAGGAGAGCCTGCAAACATTGCTACGTCAGCAGCGATTGCGAATGCAGTGTATAACGCGATTGGGGTGAGGATTTATGAAATACCCATAACACCGGCAAGTATTCTTAATGCATTAAATAAAGTATAGCAGCAGACTTGATAGAGTCTATTAAATAGTAAGACATGAATAAATTTAGTTGGTATGAAGCCAAATCTGTTGAAGATGCACTTGAACAGGTAAACTCAACAGTTTCCGAACAACTCTATGAGTCGGGCAAGGAAGCAGCGATATTTAAATCCGGAGGTATAGATGTATTTGACTGGATAAAGGAGGGCTTGCTCAAACCCCAGAAAATTATCAATATTCGGAACATTCCGGGTCTTGATAAGATCAGTTATGACCGTAAAGAAGGATTAAGTATAGGATCCAATGTGACCTTAGCCGAAATTGCTTCCAATGAAGAAATTAAAAATAATTACTCCGCGCTCCATCAGGCAGTTATTCACGCTGCCACTCCGCAATTGCGCAATATGTCTACCTTGGGAGGTAACATTGCCCAGCGCAATAGGTGCTGGTATTTTCGCTCTGCCGATCATGAATGTTTCCGCAAAGGAGGAGATCGATGTTTTGCGCGTCACTCAGAGCATGGTGAAAATGAAAATCATGCCATTATTGATAATGGATCTTGTGTAAGTATTCATGCTTCCTCAATAGCAACAGCGCTTATGGCCTTTAAAGCCAGCGTTGTTATTGTGAATAGTGAAGGAAAAAAGAAAAAAGTGTTAATGGATGACTTTTTTGTTTCTGCAGGCGAGGATATTTCTATGGAGACTATTCTTCAATCTAAGGAGCTGATTACAGACATTGTACTCCCGCCTTTTTCAAAAAATACTAAAAGCGCTTATATCAAGCATGCTGCCCGTGAATCTTATGACTGGTCACAGGGAGATGTGGCAGTTGTTATGGAAGTTTCGGGAAATTCATGCCGCTCAGCAAGTATCGTTTTAGGAGCAGCAGCTCCGGTGCCTTATCGATCTATGCAGGCACAGGAAGCCATGGAAAAAAATGATATTAACGAGCAAAATGCCTTGGCAGCGGCTGAAGCTGCAATGAGCATAGCGCGACCTCTTGCTAAAAATGCTCATAAAGTACCATTATTTGTATCGATTATTAAAAAAGCTATATTGGAAATTACCTAAACATGGGAGAAATGAAATCAAATAAAAACAATATCTGTAAATTCCTTCGAGCCAGAAATCCATATGGAATGATGGAAGGTGGCGACAAGCCTTGGGTCTTATTAGACGATGCCAATACAATTTGTTGGTGTATCTCTTCTTCTGGAGGCGCCGGGCCTGATGATGGACTAGTTTCTACTTCTCAATGCAGGGAAGGAAGGAGTTGTTTCGTTTCAGCTGACTGATGCTTAGTCTCTATTACTAGCATCAAGGATAAAATCATATGTAAGCAAAAAAAACAGACCTTTATGCTCTGTTCGGAGAGATTTCTTATACTTCCAATACAGAATATACAGAAGTAAAGATGAAAACAGGGTGTAATTTATTGTTTTAAATTTAGCATGATCTAAGATAGATATAGATGAGCATCGATTGAAAAACTTTTAAATATGACCCATTTAGGGTTTAAATTTTGAAATTGAATCCATCCAGTACTTTCTGATCATATTTATCCTTGTCAAATCGATATAGAAAAGCCCCTTTCTTAGAAACTTGCATGTCTTTTTGATCAAGTTTTTTCAATATTTTTAAACCATTTATTTTGCTGATAAAATTACGTTTATCTAATTTTTTATCTAAAATTGATTCATAGAGCATTTGAAGTTGTGGCATTGTGAATTTATCAGGTAAAAGCTCAAAACCAATAGGTTTTGATCGCGCTTTTCTTCTCAGGCGGGCTATAGCTTTTTCTAACATTTTATTATGATCAAAAATAAGCAGCGGTGCATCTTTCACTAGGAACCATTTAGCGGAGTATTCTTGTATGAGTTCTTTGTCATGAGATTGGATATCTATAAGGGCATAATAGGCAACCGACAGGGTTCTTTCAACAGGATCTCTATCGATTTCACCGAAAACAAATAATTGTTCCATAAAAACTTTTTCCAAGCCAGTTAAGCGTTTAAGTATGCGTGAGGCTGCCTGATTTAAGATCTCTTCTTTTTTAAGGAAGCCTCCAATTAACGACCATTTTCCTTTTTCGGGTTCAAAATTTCTCTTAATTAATAAGACTTTTAAACCATCCTTATCAAAACCAAAAATGATACAGTCCAAAGCAAGTAAAACTTTATCTTTCTGACTATAATTGTTTAATTCCATAATTAGTAATTGGATGCGCTAACTTAACTATACCTTTTTATACAATTTATAGGGATAAATGGTACTTGACACCCTATTAAGTGTTAAAAATACACGAATAATTTTTAAAAGTTGCTATTGATAAATAAATTCTTTTACTTTGACTAGTGTGTAAATAACACTTAATTTATTATAGGTACTGTAATTGTTTCTATAATGACCTTAAAGAGAGTGAAATAATCATATTTTGACATATAGTATAAAGTATTTTTCAAATGAATAGAAGTGAAAGTTATGTGATTGGAATTGATTTTGGGTCCGATTCTGTGCGATCGCTACTTGTTAACACCAAAACGGGGGAAGAAGTCGTTTCATCTGTTCATTATTATTCCAGATGGGCAGCGGGTCAATTCTGTAATCCTTCTAAGAATAAATTTAGGCAACATCCCTTAGATTATATTGAAGGCCTGGAAAAAACTATTAGCGGCATTATATCCAAGGTATCAAAGACTGTTGTCGACAGTATTATGGGTATCGGAGTTGATACCACTGGTTCTACCCCAGTCCCTGTGGATCAATCGGGAACTCCATTAAGTTTACTTCCTGAATTTAGTGATAACCCAAATGCGATGTTTGTCCTTTGGAAGGATCATACGGCAATCAAAGAAGCTGAAGAAATAAATGAATTATGCGGTAAATGGGCTATTGATTATTCGCAATATGAAGGGGGTATTTATTCTTCGGAATGGTTTTGGTCCAAAATTTTACATATTTCTCGAATCGACAACAAGGTAAGAGAAGCTGCTTATTCATGGGTAGAGCATTGTGATTGGATCCCTTTTTTATTGACAGGCGGAACAGATATTTCTCAAATGAAACGCAGTCGCTGTGCTGCTGGTCATAAAGCTTTATGGCACGAATCTTTTGGTGGATTGCCACCGAACGATTTTTTTGTAGCCCTAGACCCAATTTTAGAAGGATTATCTTCTAGATTATTTAGGCAAACATATACTTCTGATGTACCTGCGGGAAAATTATCACATGAATGGGCAGAACGTTTAGGATTATCTGACAAGGTAGTTGTTGCAGTTGGGGCATTTGATGCACATATGGGAGCCGTAGGTGTTAATATTGAACCCTATTTTTTAACTAAAATTATGGGAACATCTACTTGTGATATATTAGTTGCACCCAAGAAGAAAGAAGAGTATTTAGTGAAAGGAATTTGCGGACAAGTTGACGGCTCGGTAATTCCAGAAATGTTGGGATTAGAAGCTGGTCAATCTGCTTTTGGCGATATCTATGCTTGGTACAATCAGCTATTAGCTTGGCCAATAAAGGAAATCGTAGGAAAATCATCTTTAATAGATGAAGAGACTAAGGTAAAATTAGTAAAAGAGGCTTTGGATAATTTAATTCCGAAGCTGAGTGAAGCGGCTTCAAAAGAGCCAATTGGTGCTTCTGGAGAATTGGCCTTGGATTGGATGAATGGCAGAAGAACACCCGATGCCAATCAAAATTTAAAGGGAGTTATCACAGGAATAAATTTAGGGAGTACATCGCCAAAAGTTTTTAGAGCATTGGTAGAAGCATCTTGTTTTGGAGCAAAGAAAATTACAGACAGGTTTATTAGTGAAGGAATTCCAATTAAAGGTGTTATCGCCATAGGAGGAATTGCTCAAAAATCGCCATTCATTATGCAAATGATGTCTGATATTTTAAATATGCCAATTAAGGTAGTAAAATCCGAACAAGCCTGCGCACTAGGAGCAGCAATTTTTGGAGCAGTAGCCTCAAAAACGCACAAAGATATTTTTGAAGCTATGAAGATTATGGGGAGCCCTTTTGAAAAGGTTTATGAGCCAAATTCTAAAAATGTTCTGGACTACCAAAAAGTATATGAGGAGTATAGTAAATTGGCTATATCTGTTGAAGATTACATAATGACATGAGCCATTAAGACATTTGATAGCAACTGGCATGTATTTTGGTGAATTGCATCTGACTCAATTAACAAATAAGCATAAACAGGTAAAATCTATTTAATTATGAGTATTTATAAAGATTTAAAGCAAGAATGTTACGAAGCAAATATGCAGTTAAATGCTTTGGGTTTAGTAGTATATACTTTTGGGAACGTGAGTGCTGTTGATAGAGAAAAAGGGGTTTTTGCTATAAAACCAAGTGGAGTTCCTTACGAAGATTTGAAACCTGAAGATATAGTCATTATAGATTTTGATAATAACATTATTGAAGGAACATTAAGACCATCATCAGACACAAAAACACATGCATATTTATATAAAAACTGGGATGATATTGGAGGGATAGCACATACACATGCTCTGTATTCAGTAGCTTGGGCACAATCTCAACTAGATATTCCTATTTTTGGAACAACCCATGCGGATCATTTAACAACAGATATCCCTTGTGCGCCACCGATGAATGATGAACTTATTATAGGGAATTATGAACATAATACCGGGATTCAAATTTTAGATTGTTTTAATAATAAGAACATATCCCATCAAGAGGTAGAAATGATTTTGATAGGTAATCATGGGCCTTTCACTTGGGGAAAAGATGCAGCAAAAGCAGTTTATAATAGTAAAATTTTGGAAGTAATAGCAGAAATGGCCTATGTAACCTTGCAAATTAATCCATCAGCACCAAGGTTAAAAGATTCATTGATTAAAAAACACTATGATCGTAAACATGGAGAAGATTCTTATTATGGACAAGGGAGCTAATTGAAAAAAAATACTCCAATTTTTAGTATTGGAGTTTCTGATGAAAATTGTCATTCCCATGACATAAAAAGATTCATGAATTTATTATTATGAAAATAGTAAAAATGAATAATACGGGACTAAAATGAATAGTAACTAAATTTAATAATATGAGTATTTTATCTTTTGCCGCTTTTACATTACTAGTGGCAATTATAGCATGGTGGTCCACTCGAAAAACAAACGAGAATTCCTCCGACGGCTATTTTCTTGGAGGTAGAAGCCTTACAGGTCCAGTTATAGCAGGATCCTTATTATTGACCAATTTATCTACCGAACAAATTGTTGGTATGAATGGTGTGTCTTTTAGAGATGGTATACCAATTATGGCTTATGAAGTTCTTGCAGCCATCGCAATGGTTTTTACAGCCTTTGTATTGTTGCCTAAATATCTTAAAAGTGGTATTGCTACAATTCCTCAATTTTTAGAAAAACGATACGGAAAAAGTACAAAAACTATTGTCTCATTATTGTTCTTATTGGGGTATGCCATATCTATGTTACCAACAGTATTGTATTCTGGGGCATTGGCAATAAATACGATGTTCGATATTCCTGAAGCCTTAGGTATGGAACCTGAGAGTGCACTTTGGATTACCGTTTGGTCAATTGGAATAGTAGGCAGTATTTATGCCATTTTTGGAGGGTTAAAAGCAGTCGCAGTGTCTGATTCTATCAATGCTGTGGGTTTAATCATTGGAGGATCCTTAATTCCAATTTTTGGTCTAATGTTTATTGGTGATGGTAATGTGTTTACAGGATTAAACACCTTAACAACGGCGCTTCCCGAAAAATTTGATATTATTGGCGGACCGGATTCTGATGTTCCTTTTTGGACACTTTTTACAGGTATGATCATAGTGAATTTTTATTATTGGGGTACCAATCAGGCCATTATTCAAAGAGCACTTGGGGCTAAAAATTTAAAGGAAGGTCAAAAAGGACTTTTATTAGCTGCGTTTATTAAAATACTCGGACCTTTTATAGTCGTATTACCAGGTATTATTGCTTTTTATATTTTTAATGGAGAATTATCAAATGCAGATGAGGCATATCCTATGTTAGTTAAAAAAGTGCTTCCTGCAGCATTTATTGGTTTTTTTGCAGCAGTTCTTTTTGGAGCCATTTTAAGTTCTTTTAATAGTGCTTTAAACAGTTCTGTGACTTTATTCGGACTTGATTTCTATAAAGAATATTTTAACAAAAACGCATCAGAAAAACAAGTTGTAAAGGCGGGAAAAACTTTTGGTATTGTTTTAGCTTTGTTTTCTATGGGGATAGCACCTTTATTGTATGGTGTACAAGGTGGTATTTTTACGTACTTACAAGAGTTAAATGGCACGCATAGTGTGCCTATCCTAGCCATTGTAATTGTAGGTATATTTTCTAAAAGAGTTTCAGGGAAAGCAGCAAATACTGCTATTTTGTTTAGTGTCGTTACCTATTTAGTTACCTTATATGTAATCAAACCAGATATAAGTTTCTTACATATTATGGGAATACTGTTTGTATTAACCATAATTATCATGTTTGCCGTTAGTTATTTAAAACCACGAGCAACAGCGTATACTCAAGAATACACAAAGCAAGTCGATATTACACCTTGGCAATATTTAAAACCAGTCGGTTATGCTGTAGTAGCTTTAGTTATTGGACTTTACATTTATTTATCATAATTAGATTTAATTAAAAAAATGATTGATTTAAAACAATACGAAGTTTGGTTGGTTACAGGTAGCCAGCATTTATACGGTGAAGAAACCTTAAAACAGGTCGCAAATCATTCTCAAAAAATAGCGGAGGCGTATGAAAGACAAGAACAAATTTCAGTTCAAATCATTTTTAAACCTGTGGTAAAAACCGCTGATGAGATACTTAAAATATGCAAGGAAGCAAATAATAATGATACTTGTGTAGGTTTAATAACTTGGATGCATACGTTTTCACCAGCAAAAATGTGGATTGCGGGTTTACAAGCATTGCAAAAACCATTTTTGCATTTGCATACACAATTTAATAGAGATATTCCTTGGGGAACTATTGATATGGATTTTATGAATTTAAATCAATCGGCACATGGGGGTCGTGAATTTGGGTTTATTGCTTCAAGAATGCGGATAAACCGCAAAGTAGTGGTAGGGCACTGGGAAGATGCTGGAGTAATTAAACAAGTCGATGATTGGTGTAGGGTTGCTGTTGCAGTCGCTGATTCAAAAACTATGAAAGTTGCTCGTTTAGGAGATAATATGCGGCAAGTAGCCGTTACTGAAGGTAACAAGGTTTCTGCACAAATAAAGTTTGGCTATGAAGTAAATGGATATGGAATTGGTGATGTTATAAAATTCATCAAACAAGTTACTGATAAAGAAGTAGATGATTTACTAAAAGTATACGCTCATAATTACACTTTAGCAAAAAATATTTTACAAGGAGCTTCAAAGCATCATTGCTTGAGAGATGCTGCGCAAATTGAAATTGGTTTAAGCGCTTTTTTAAATGATGGGGGGTTTACAGCTTTTACAAACACATTTGAGAATTTGCATGGAATGAAGCAATTGCCTGGGATCGCAACACAACGATTAATGGATAGTGGTTTTGGTTATGGAGCAGAAGGTGATTGGAAAACTGCAGCGCTTGTAAGAACCATGAAAGTAATGGCTTCTGGATTGGAAGGAGGAAATAGTTTTATGGAGGATTATACCTACCATTTCAATCCACAGAACCCAGCAGTATTAGGATCTCATATGCTTGAAATTTGCCCATCCATTGCCAAAGGAAATGTGCACCTGGAAGTTCATCCATTGGGTATTGGGGGTAAAGAAGATCCTGCTCGTTTGGTATTTAATGCTGGTGCTGGGAGTGCTTTAAATGCTTCAGTTGTGGATATGGGAAATAGATTTAGGTTGTTGGTAAATAAGGTGGAAGCCTTAGAAATTGAAAATGATATGCCAAACCTACCAGTGGCTAGAGTGCTTTGGGATGCAAAACCAGACTTGCAAACAGCAGCTTCGGCCTGGATTTTAGCAGGCGGTGCGCACCATACAAGCTATAGTCAGAATTTAGCAGCCGAACAACTTGAAACTTTTGCAGAAATGATGGATATAGAATTTTTATTGATCGATGAAAAAACAGATTTATATCGCTTTAAACAAGAATTAAGGTGGAATGATATGGCATTTTCTAACAAGCAATAATTCTAAGAATTACCAACTTTTAAAAATGAAAGTATTCTTGCTGTTAATTCAAAATGTCATTATTGATTATTTATAAATGGTTTAATATAAAATGTAAATTCATATTCCTTTGGCAATACCCTATATTTATTCAAGATAGAAATGGCGGTTCCACCAACACCCGATACCTTGTGGTCTATGTTTAAGGTGATATAATCCACCTCTTTTAATTGAGCCCTGTAATGAGCTCTGGTCAGATTATCAGTACCATACTTTTGAACACTTGTATTAAAAGATTGGTTTCCTTTTATGAGTAAACCATTGCCATGAGCATCACTTATAGCAGTCCAATAAACATCAGTTTTATTGCCATAATCTTGCGGAATGATATACGGCACCTCATCATTTATGACAGTAGTTTTGTGCCTGCCAAATTTAGCGCCTGTTTTACGGTCAGGATAGGTTTCATAAGGCCCTCTTCCATACCATTCTATGTTTTGAAATGAATCTGGCAATTTAATTTGAAGTCCGATTTTAGGAATCCAATGTGTGAATTCTCCTGAAGGGGAAGCCTTTGTTTTTATAGTAATTGCTCCATCTTTTGTAATGCTGTAGTGAAATTCATTTAAAAATCCGGTAGCCTGATTGTTACTTGTGGCAAGCGTCACAACCTTCAGACCTACATTCTTTTTATCTTTAATAATTTCGATAGTTGCGACCTCATGTTCCAAATGATTTAACCCTAAGGAATACCAGCCATTTGACATATTATGTCCCATGCCATCCGATTGATGTCCGATAGAGGTAAAAAAAGTTCCCCAAGCATCCAGTTCATTGGCTAATGGGGCCCTCCAAATATTGAATTTTGGTCCTTGTTTTAAATATTCGTTCTCTTTATAAATAAGTGAAGAAAGTAAACCATTGTCTTTGTTGAAAGTATAGGCAAAATTCTCACCTTTAAACACAATATTGTCTAAATTATCATCAATAGATATACCTTCAATGTTAGCCGTTTCACTTTTCTTTTCTATAAATGGGAATTCAAATTGCTCCCATGCCACTTCATGGCCTTTTTTTGCCCAAATGGTATTCTTTAAGAGGGTAAAACTTAAAGCTAATATATAGTGTTTTCCTTCTTCGAGATTCTTTGTTTTGTATGGAATTATTAGCCTTTCCTTTTTTAATGGATCTAAATCTATGTTTATTGAACCTGATTCAATTTTTTCCCCATTTGCCGATAATGACCAAGTTGCATTTAAGTTGTTTAAATTCGTAAATGAAAAACGGTTAAAAACTTCCACTTCCCCAGCGTCTAAGTTTACGATATTGATTTCTATAGGTTGTGGTGATTTTTTCAACTGCCATAGTTCTGGTTGAACTGTTCGATCTGGCCAAACCAATCCATAAGTTCGTCCTGGCAAACCGATGCTGTAGTAATTAGATTCATCTTTAACAGACTCAAAATCAAGCCAAAGTGAAGCGGATTTCTTTAATGCTTCGTTACTATTTTTTAACGCTTCTGTGGATATTACTTTATTAAAAATGCTAACATTGTCGATTGTCGCATGTGTAAGGTAACCTAAATGATTATCTATTATTTCAGCAGATTTACCAATATTTACAGGATACGGACCATTGATAATATTTCCAGTACAACTTTCTGAAGCCACTTGCTCCCCATCTATGTAGAGTTTTAGGTTTTCACCATCATAAGTAGCCCATACTTGATGCCAATTCCCTTGCCAATTATCAGGAAGGTCGGCTTCTACAAAAACTTTCTCACCTGTATAAATATAAAACTGAATTTTAGAATCGTCAGGTTGCCAAATACCATATTGATAATTTCCTTTGGTTATAAAATAACAATCACCGTTGTATGTTTCTGGCTTTACCCAGAAAGAAAGTGTGAGTTGATCATCTGAAATATCTAAGGCAGGATCTCGATAAACTTCTAGCCAATCATCATGGCCACTTAGGTATAGTGCTTTACCAAATTGACCCTCTCTTAAGAGTGCTTTATTCATCAAAGCGGCTGAGATTTTATTTGGAGAGGCATCAGGCGTAGTTCTCCATCTTGCCTCTATACCGGGGCTAACCCAATCCCAAATAGCACCGCCTGTAAGGCGCGGATATTTATAAATAAGATTCCAGTATTCATCTAATCCACCTAGTGCATTTCCAGCCACAGATAAATATTCGTCCATAAAGGAGGGGCGTGGATCGTCTGCTAAAGCAAAACGTTTTTCAAGCATAAATGGCGTAACATAGCGCGGACCAACAATATCCTCGCATTTAATTGGATTTGTTTTGGGGTCTTCATCACTATTGCCACCATACATCCATGCGGGACGGCTAGGATCTATTTGTTTCCCTTCAGCAATTAAGGCACAAATATTATCGCCAGGACCACTTTCATTGCCAGCACTCCAAATCACAATGGAAGCATGGTTTCTGTCGCGATAAACCATTTTTCTCATACGGTCTAAATATTGTTCTTTCCATTCGGGTTGGCTCGATAAATGAATATTGCTATGGGCCTCATCACCTGTTTCATCTATGATATACATACCGAGTTCATCGGCTAAGTCTAAATATTCAACATTTGGAGGGTAATGACTGGTCCTAACACAATTAATATTGAATTGTTTCATCAGCATCAAGTCTTTTCTCATGGTTGCTACATCCATGGCATGTCCCGTTTTTGGATGCATCATATGGCTGTTGACCGCGTTAAATTTTACGGGCATCCCATTGACATAAATGGCCTTATTTTTTATTGCTACTTCTCTAAAGCCAGTTTTATGACTGAAAACTTCAATGGTTTTATTGTTTTCATCGAGAAGTTCTAATGTGACCGTGTATAAATTTGGATGCTCTGCAGACCATTTTTTAGGATTTTTTACCTGAAAAGAACCAGCTATTTTATCAAATGCTCTGGAAAGCATGATTTGCTTCGATATGTTTAGGGTTTTGCTTAAGATTTCTATTGTATTATCGTCAAACAAGCTTAGGCGAACTGAGTATTTTTTTAAACTTTCTTTATTAAAATTACTTATAAATGCATCAATATGTAATGTTGCATCTTTATAATCTTCATCTAAATCTGTGGTAATATAAAAATCATGAATATGCGTTTTTGGAGTTGACATAATATAGACATCTCTGTAAATACCTGCTAGTCTCCATGTGTCTTGATCCTCTAAATACGAACCATCACTATAGTGAAGTACTTGCACAGCAATGCTGTTTTCTCCATTTTTTAAATAGGGTGTAATGTCGTATTCAGCAGGTTCCATGGCTCCCTGATTGTAGCCTACTTTTATTCCATTGATCCATACATAAGAAGCAGATTGAACACCTTCAAAATGTAAAAAATGTTGTTTTTCTTTCCAGTTCTTAGTTAAGGTAAACGTTCTGTAATAAGAACCTACTGGGTTGTATTCTTTAGGAACAAAGGGGGGTGCTGAGCTATAGGGCTGACCAATATTTCTAAATTTAGCATGCCCAAAACCTTCCATTTCCCAATTGGAAGGCACTTTAATTTGATCCCATTGTTTATGGTTAAAATTGTTTTGATAAAAATCTTTGGGTGCTTTTTCAAGGTTTTCAGAAAAATGAAATTTCCAAACTCCGTTGAGACTAAAGAAATTTGGAGATGATTTCTTCTCAATACTTAAGGCCTCTTTTAAAGTATTGAAGGGCATTAAATTTGTATGCGCTAAGACCTGATTACGCTGAAATATTTCAGGGTTTTCCCAATCGTTTTCTGATTGTGCAAAAGTAAAATTTACTATGAATAAATAGATAAAAAGAAAACTAATGGCTCTATTCAAATTATTCATGCTTTTTATGTTTTTGTGGTTTGGACTTTCAGTAATACCTTTTACAATTTTAATCGTAAAATTCACTTAAATTTACTAAAAACAATGAAGATTTGACAGCTTAAGTTTTTTATTTATTCACTAAATTAGAGGCTTTAATCTTGCAATTATTAGTTTAATTTTATACGCAGATACAGCCGAATAGACATGTAAAACGCAAAAAAAATAATATAGAAGATTAAGCTGTTAAATTGTGAGTTATTTACTTGTATCCATTTGAATTTAAAATTACCAAAAAGCATTTATGAAAATTATAAAACCTGCACTTTTAGCAATTATATATTTTGCAATTGCAAGCTCCTACGCTCAAATAAATAACAAGCAAAAATTTCCATATCAAGATAGTAGCTTGTCGGTAGATGTCCGTGTGAATGATCTTTTGGAGAGAATGACCCTTGAGGAAAAAATTTCTCAAATGAATATGCTAAGCCTTAGCCATCTGAAGCTCTCCAAAAATGGAGAGGTAAGCCAGCATTCATTAGACTCATTATTTAAAGGAGGGAGTATAGGTACTTTAGAGAGTCCGTTTATTGGTGTAGACGAAATATCCAAACTTTCAGAAGCTGCAGACAACTATTTACGTAAAAATACAAGACTTGGTATTCCTGCCATTCAAATAGCAGAATGTTTACATGGTCAATTGGCCTTTGGAGCTACTATATTCCCCCAAACAATTGCACAGGGTAGTACATGGAATCCCGAATTAATTGAAAAAATGGGAGCAGCTATAGCACAAGAAGCCAGTCTCGCAGGAGTAGATCAAGCTTTATCTCCAATATTCGATTTAGCAAGAGATCCTAGATATGGAAGGGTAGAAGAATGTTTTGGTGAAGACCCTTTTCTTGTGGCAGAAATGGGAAAAGCTTTTGTTATCGGAATGCAAGGAGATCCTTCAATTACAAAGAAACGAATACCTGAAAACAAATTAATCTGCACGGCAAAACACTATGTGGCATACAGTACGCCAATTGCAGGAATTAATCTCGGTCCAAATAATTTAGGGCCAAGAGATTTAAGAGATTTACATTTATACCCATTTAAAAAAGCAATTCAAGAGGCTAATATTTATGCAGTGATGCCCGCATATAACGAAGTAAATGGCATTCCGTTGCATGCAAACAAATATTTGATGAAAGACATCCTAAGAAACGAACTTGGTTTTGAGGGCTATGTTTTTTCAGATTATGAGGCCATTGCTATGCTTAACTATTTTCATAAAATTACTGAAGACAAGCAAGCAACTGCCATAAGCGCTTTAGAAGCTGGTATTGATCTTGAGGCTCCTACAAACTTTGCTTATTCAGAATTAGCTAATCTGGTTGCAACAGGGAAAGTAGAAATTGCATTGATAGACCAGGCTGTGAGTAATATATTAACGGCCAAATTTAAAGCGGGTTTATTTGATAAACCTTATAAGGCTCCTAAAAAAGTATCTAGCCTTATTCATACGGCAGCATCTGTAAATCTGGCACGTGAAATAGCCGAAGAATCAATTATTTTACTTAAAAATGAAAAGAATCAGTTGCCCTTAGATATTTCAACATTGAAGTCAATAGCCGTTATTGGCCCGAATGCCAATCAAGTGCAATATGGCGATTACAGTGCTACAAAGGATAACGAATCAGGTGTGACAATTTTGGAGGGAATAAAGAAATTGACCAACAATAAACTTAAAATTAATTACGCCATAGGATGCAATATTACAGGAGAAGATACAAGTAATATTGCTGAAGCGGTAGAAGTAGCAAAAAAAAGTGATGTGGTTGTTTTGGTGATAGGAGGAACAAGTAGTACACTATCTGGAATTGGATGGGGAAAAGACATACCAAACGATTATCCAACTAGTGGAGAAGGCTTTGACAGAGCTTCGCTAAATCCTCCAGGTTTACAGCCTGAATTAATTCAAGCCATTTACAAAACGGGTAAACCAATTGTATTGGTCATGGTGCATGGCAGGTCTTATTCCATCCCATGGGAAAAAGAACACATTCCTGCAATTGTTGAAGCTTGGTATCCGGGAGAAGAAGGGGGCAATGCGATTGCTAAGGTTTTATTTGGGGAAGTGAATCCATCAGGCAAACTAACTGTAAGTGTTCCTAAAAGTGCAGGTCATGTACCTGTTTTTTACAATCACAAACCCTCAGGTAGAGGTTTTTATAAGAAACCGGGCAGTTTGGAAAAACCAGGCAGGGATTATGTTTTTTCTTCTCCAGACCCATTATTTCCTTTTGGTCATGGATTGAGTTATACCAAATTTGAATATTCAGATTTACAAGTACAAGATGCTAAATTGTACATTAATGGAAGAATAAAGCTATCTGTTAAGGTTAAAAATTCAGGAGAGCTTACTGGAAAGGAAGTTGTTCAAGTGTATATTAATGATAAAATCAGCTCGATTACAACTCCGGTAAAAGTTTTAAAAGAATTTAAGAAAGTTGAGATAAGTCCAAACGAATTAATTACAATTAATTTCTCTATCCCTATAGATGAACTCGGTTTGTGGGATCAAGACATGAATTATATAGTTGAACCAGGAGAATTCGAAATAATGATTGGCAGTTCTTCTGAGGATATTAGACTTCGTAAAACGATAACAATTGAATAGAGGCAAACTTGTAGTCGGAGCCCGCAACTTGTAAAATTCTTTGAAGTTCAAAATAAATCATCGACTGCTCACATGAATTTTTAAATCCATCAGGTCAGGAAGCCCTGAGGATGGAATAATGTTTTGACCTCTCCAGATCTTTTGATCAATAAGCTTGTCTTTAAGCACATCGAAAGCATTCATTTATAGTTTTTCAACAAGCTCTTTTATTTTCGGTATGATTGTTGTATTACCCCTTGGTATAATGTTAAAATTTGTATAATTAAAATTCGTAAAGCTATGAAAATGAAAAAATTACACATTGTTTTATTTGTATTTTCCCTCGCAGCAATCAGTTGCAAA
>RCNE010000661.1_pt1 | contig 18345 bp, 17 predicted proteins | sample 2041361 | NCBI WGS metagenome assembly RCNE01 (sample SAMN09708229, study PRJNA481090) | Marine sediment metagenome, whole genome shotgun sequencing project.
TAGATGGAAAGCAACCCGAAGGAGCCAGAGGAACACTTTTTCCAAGGTTTATTGCGCGCTATAAAAATGAAGGTTCTGAAAAAGCAGTTCATAGCTATTTAGAAATCGCACAAAAGTGCAATATTTCGCTATCGCAATTATCTTTGGCATATATCAATCAACTACCTTTTGTAACCAGTACTATTATTGGTGCTACTAAAATGGAACAATTGAAAGAAAACATAGACAGTATTAAAATTGAATTATCTGATGAAATTTTAGCAGAAATCGAAGCAGTTCATGCTAAAATTCCTAATCCTGCGCCTTAGAAATTTTTCGCCATGTTGAACTAGTTTCAACATCTCATCACATTGTGATCCTGAATCTCCCGAAATTCGGGACAGGGTGACGTTTATTTATTAATACCCCAACTTCTCGCGTACTCTACCCAACACTTCTTGCGCTACTTTCTTCGCTTTTTTAGCACCTACAGCTAACGCATCATCAATCTCATTAAGATTATTCATATAGTGATGGTACAATTCACGCTCTTTAGTATATTTTGTAATTAATAACTCAAAAAAAGCTTGTTTTGCATGACCATAACCATAATTTCCTCCCAAGTAATTGGCATGCATTTCAGCAATTTGAGTATCATTTGCTACTAATTTATAGAGTGCAAATAAATTACAGGTATCAGGATTTTTAGGCTCTTCTAAAGGTGTACTATCTGTTTGAATCTTCATAACCTGCTTTCGCAACTTCTTATCGTCCATAAAAAGATTAATCACATTATCTCGTGATTTACTCATCTTTTCGCCGTCAATTCCTGGTACTAACATCGTATGTTCTTGTACTTTGGTTGCTGGAGGTACGAGAATATTTCCCACTTGATGGTTGATTCTATCAGCCACATTACGCGTCATTTCTATATGTTGCAACTGATCTTTCCCAACTGGAACAATCTCAGCATCATATAATAAAATATCTGCGGCCATTAACATTGGGTAGGTAAACAATCCAGCATTTACATCTTCTAAACGATCGGCCTTGTCTTTAAAACTATGCGCCAATGTTAAACGTTGATATGGAAAAAAACAACTCAAATACCAAGAAAGCTCTGTTACCTCAGGAACATCACTCTGCCGATAAAACACTGTTTTATTGATATCTAAACCAAATGCCAACCAAGTAGCAGCAGTGCTATACGTATTTTGTTTTATAATAGTACCGTCCTTAATCTGTGTAAGCGTATGCATATTTGCAATAAATAAAAAGGACTCATTTTTTGGGTCACTCGCCATTTCAATTGCCGGGATGATAGCTCCTAATAAATTACCTAAATGTGGTGTTCCAGTACTTTGTACTCCTGTTAAAATTCTTGCCATTTAATCTTTTGTTTCCTTTTATGCTCTCAAATGAGAGAAAAATTTCGTCTTTCAAGGCAAAAATACATATTTCATTAAGAAAAATCTTTACAAATAATTAATTACTATTTTTGGCTCCAATGGAGTTTCTAAAAAATGTTTTTCGCTTATTTTGGCGTCCTTGGTTTTACGGATGGGTCTTTTTTACCATTCTGTTTGCGCTACCCATATTAATTGTTGTTATTTCTTTTGATCGTTTCTACAAAACTTTTTTTAAAATTGCAATTTTTTGGGGCAAAACGATTCTTTTTGCAATGGGTTTTAAACCCGTTGTTGAAGCAGAGCAAGAAATTATTTTAGGCAAAAGTTATATGTTTATTGCAAATCACGCTTCTTTAATAGATGTTATGTTAATGTTATCCGTAATTAAAAACCCCACAGTTTTTGTCGGAAAAAGAGAAGTGAGAAAGATTCCCGTATTTGGTTATGTGGCTCGAAAAACGAGTATTTTAGTTGATAGAGGCAATGCTGAAAGTAGAAAAGAAGTGTATATCAGTGCTCAGAAAAAAATAAATAACGGTTTGAGTATTGCCATTTTCCCGGAAGGGTTGGTCCCTCATGAAGATGTTGTTTTGAGCGAATTTAAGAACGGCGCTTTCCGATTGGCTATTGAACATCAAATACCCATAGTACCTATGACTTTTTATGATGTTAAAAAACGTTTTTCATGGTCCTTTTTTAGCGGTTGGCCCGGAAAGCTACGTGTAAAAATTCACCCTTTTATAGACACGAAAGGGCTCACATTAGATGATATGGAAACAACTAAAGAAAAAGCCTATACTATTATACATGATGAACTAGTTAAGGACATGAAGACTCAATCATAGATTATTAGTTTTTTGTCATTTCCGTGAAAACAGGAATCCAGTCAAAGTTAGTTCTGGATTCCAGCCGTAGTCTATCTTGAGCGAAGTCGAAAGGCAGGAATAACAATCTAATACAAATAAAAAATACGCCTTGGAAGAAAAACACCTAACATATTACAATTCAACCGAAGAAAAACTAAATGTCATAACCCATGGCATTGGCTTAATTTTGAGCATTGTAGCATTCGTTTTATTAGTAATTCATGCTTCAGAAATTGGCACAACAAGACATGTTGTGAGTTTTATCATTTTTGGCGCGAGTCTCATTTTATTATACTCTGCATCAACATTTTATCACTATTCTCAACGCCCAAATATTCGTCGAAAATTGAATATTTTAGACCACGCCTCTATTTATGTGTTGATTGCTGGCACCTATACTCCTTTTACATTAGTAACATTGCAAGGAACATTAGGATGGGTCATTTTTGGCATTACTTGGGGAATTGCGCTCATAGGAATTTTTCTAAAATTATTTTACACAGGTAGATTTGACAAAGCATCAACCATTGCATATGTTGCTATGGGTTGGGTCATCATTTTTGCTATAAAGCCTCTGATTGCTAATTTACCTGCAAATGGTTTGTATTGGTTATTTGCAGGTGGTGTTTTCTATACAATAGGTGCTGTTTTATATAGTATCAAAAAACTAAAATACAACCACGCTATTTTTCATGTGTTTGTATTATTGGGTAGCTTTTCTCATTTTATGGCCGTGTACTTTTATGTACTCAAACATAACTAGACTACTTCTTTTTGATGTAATAGTCTTGTTAACTTTATAGAAAGGTCTAATAAAATAATTTTAGCATTTCCGTTTCGCTCAATGTGGTAAATAGCATCATTGAGTTCTTTGTTAATTTCTATAATGTTACCCCCATGAATAAATGGGGCAAACTTGGTTAAGTCAAAACCAGCCGTTTTTGGTTCTAGATATACGAGTTCTTCAGCCGCATAATTTTTTAGCATCGCTTGTCTAAAAAACTGCAAACAATAATTCAAAAAACTCTTTTGCACTTCTCTCCCAGCTCCAGCAATAGTTTCGCTCCAACCAATTAAATCTTGAATTACCGTTGCATTTCCTTTTGCTTTAAAAGCGGTACGAATCCAAGTAATAAACCATTGTTCATATTGTTCATCGCCACTAGAATTATGAGCAATTTTCAGCGCTTTATTCCAATCTCCATCAGATTGATGTGCAATTTTTATCGCTTCATTTTCGGTAATATGTTCATATTCTAATAAAGCACTTTTTATTTTATTTTCGCTTAACGGAAATAATTTTACCACTTGACAACGTGATAAAATGGTATTAATGATTTGATCTTCATTTTCAGTAATCAACAGCAGAACCGTTTTGTTTGGTGGCTCTTCAATAAGTTTCAATAATTTGTTTGAAGCTGCTATATTCATTTTTTCAGCCATCCAAATAAGCATTACTTTAAAACCCCCTTCATACGGTTTTAAAGATAATTTTCTAACAACACTTTCTGCCTCATCTACACCTATTTGACCTTGTTTATTTTCTATTCCTAATTGTTGGTACCAATCTAATAAATCACCATAAGGGTTGTGCTCTATAAAATCTCGCCATTCGTTTAAAAAAAGATCACTAACTGGGTGTTTCTTTACAGAAGCATTTACCGCAACCGGAAACACAAAATGCATATCTGGATGCATTAATTTATTAAATTTCAAATTACATGCTTCGTTACCGGTAATATTTTCACCCCCACTATTTTGGCATAAAATATATTGTGCGTAAGCAATAGCCAATGGCAAAGCACCACTTCCTTTCGGAGCAACAAATAATTGAGCATGAGGTATACGCTTATTTTCAACCGATTTTATAAGCTGAGCCTTTGCAGTTACTTGATCTATTATATCTCGAAATAGCATGTAGCAAATATAACAATCTTAAACACTAAAATTTTAATTATCATCAATTATGATTACATTTACGAATTAAAGACATTTAGTACGAATTTACATCATTCTACATAGTAGTTTGATTAAAAATATAACATATATGAGCTGTAATAGTTGCTCTACAGACGATAACGGCGTCCCAAAAGGATGTAAAAGTAATGGAAGCTGTGGCACAGGAAGCTGTGATAAACTCACTGTTTTTGACTGGCTTTCAAACATGACATTACCAAGTGGTCAATCTAAATTTGATATTGTGGAAGTCCGTTTTAAAAACGGAAGAAAACATTTTTTTAAGAACACCAAAGAGCTTTCAGTTAATGTAGGCGATGTGATAGCAGTAGAGACTTCTCCTGGTCATGATATTGGTGCTGTTTCCTTAACGGGAGAATTGGTGAAAATTCAGATGCGTAAAAAACATGTTGGTTTTGATAGTGAAGAAGTAAAGCAAATTTACCGAAAAGCATCTCAAAGAGATATTGATATTTGGCAAGCTGCACGCGATAAAGAACAAGAAGTGCAACGTAATGCACGCTTAATTATTACACGTCTTGGTTTGCAAATGAAACTATCGGATGTTGAATTTCAAGGTGATGGCAACAAAGCTACTTTTTATTATACTGCCGATGATCGCGTAGATTTTAGATTGTTAATCAAAGAACTGGCTTCTACATTTAAAATTCGTATCGAAATGAAGCAAGTAGGCCTGCGTCAAGAAGCGGCTCGCTTGGGCGGAATAGGTTCTTGTGGTAGAGAGCTATGTTGTTCTACTTGGCTGACAGATTTCAGGTCCGTAAGTACTGCTTCTGCAAGGTATCAGCAACTATCATTAAACCCACAAAAACTCGCAGGGCAATGTGGAAAGCTGAAATGTTGCTTGAATTACGAACTAGATTCGTATATGGATGCTTTGAAAGATTTTCCGAATACCGATACTTGGTTACAAACAGAAAAAGGTACAGGAATTTTTCAAAAAATGGATATTTTTAGAGGTTTAGTTTGGTATGCTTACAAAGATAATCCTATGCATTGGCATCAATTAAGTATAGAAAGAGCTAATGAAATTATTGCACTCAATAAAGATAAAAAGAAAGTGCAAAGTTTAGAAGATTTTGCCTTTGAATTAAATGCCCCTAAAGAAGAAGAAGTATTTACCAATGTTGTAGGTCAAGATAGTTTAACACGTTTTGATAAAGCAAAGAAGAAAGGAAATAACAATAGAAACAACAGAAGAAATAACAGAAGAAAAAAACCTCGCAAAAATGCGTAAGATAGCTTTATTAGTACTAATTTCTTTTTTAATTACATCTTGTAATGATACTGCCGTTTTTGATAAGTATCAATCTATATTGAATACTGAGTGGCATAAAGATTCTATTGTAAATTTTAAATTCACCCCTACAGATACTATTTCTAGAAATAATTTGTTTATTAATTTAAGGAATAACAACAATTATGAATACAGCAATTTATTTTTAATTGTAGATATAAATTTCCCTAATAATACGAGTATTGTAGATACACTAGAATATGAGATGACTGATGCTGAAGGAAAATTTTTAGGTACCGGTTTAACCGATTTAAAAGAAAATAAATTAGAATATAAAACCAATGTTATTTTCCCTGTTACAGGAGAATATAACATAAACGTTCAACAAGCAATGCGAAAGAGTGGTTCTGTAGAAGGTATTCAAAACCTTAACGGAATTTCAGATATTGGTTTGCGTATAGAAAAAACAACATCTAATGACTAAAAAAGCAACTAAACAACATGTTTCTTTTAAAAAATATACCAAATGGATTTGGCGTGTTTTTCTTGGCGGAATAGGATTCGTTATTCTTATGTTTTTACTAGCTTCTTTGGGTGCTTTTGGCCCATTACCTAGTTTTGAAGAATTAGAGAATCCTATTAATAATTTAGCTACCGAAGTCATTTCTAGTGACGGTAAAACTATTGGTAAATATGCTGTCGAAAATAGAACACCTATTGGCTATAAAGATTTACCACAAAATTTAGTTGATGCCTTGGTAGCAACCGAAGATGTTCGTTTTTATGATCATTCGGGTATTGATTTTAAAGGCACTGCCAGAGCTGCAGCAAAATTGGGTAAAGATGGTGGTGCAAGTACCATCACGCAACAATTAGCCAAATTACTATTTACCGTAGATCCCTCTCAAAATATTATTGAAAGAATTATTCAAAAAATGAAAGAATGGGTCATTGCAATTAAATTAGAGCGGCAATATACCAAGCAAGAAATCATTGCCATGTATTTAAACAAGCAAGGGTTTTTATTTCAAGCCGTTGGTATACGCTCTGCAGCCAGAATTTATTTTGGTAAAGAACCTAGAGATTTAACAATTGAAGAGTCGGCTGTTTTTGTCGCAATGTTAAAAAACCCTAGACAGTTCAATCCTTACAGGGAAATTTCGAAAGCAAAATCTTTACAACGTAGAAATGTTGTTTTGATGCAACTAGAAAAAAATGGAATAATAACCTTAGCAGAAAAAGATTCACTACAAAAATTACCAATTACTTTAAATTTTTCTCCCGAAGATACAAGCTTCGGTATGGCTACTTATTTTAGAGAATATCTACGTGGTTTCTTAAAAGGTTGGGTAAAAGAAAATCCAAAACCTGATGGTACTCAATACAACATTTTTAGAGATGGGTTAAAAGTACATGTTACCATCGATTCTCGTATGCAAAAATATGCCGAAGAAGCCATGCAAGAACATATGTCTAACTTACAACGTGTATTCAATAAAAGTCAAGAAAAAAACAAAACCGCTCCTTTTTATGATTTAACAACTAAAGAAGTAGAAAATAAAATAATAAAACCTGCTATGAAACGCTCCAATCGTTGGAAGCGAATGAAAAAGAGTGGCAAATCTGAAGAAGAAATCTTAGCTTCTTTCGATAAAAAAACGGATATGAAAATTTTTTCTTGGAAAGGAGAAATAGATACTATTATGACACCTAAAGATTCCATTCGTTATTATAAGCATTTTATGCATACAGGTGTGTTGTCTACCGAGCCACAATCTGGACATGTAAAAGCATGGGTAGGTGGCATCAATCATAAGCATTTTCAATATGATCATGTTAAACAAGGTTCACGCCAAGTAGGCTCAACTTTCAAACCTTTTGTATATGCTACAGCAATAAATCAGTTAGGTTTATCACCTTGTCTTGAACTGAATAATACGCCTTATACGATTCCAAAAGGAAAATATGGTTTGCCTGAAGATTGGACACCTGGTAATGCTACTGAGAAATATGGAGGCACAAAAACATTAAGAAATGCGTTGGCAAATTCTACTAATGTGATTACTGCGCAATTAATCGATCGAACAACGCCTAAAAATGTAGTGCGTTTAGTGAAAAATTTAGGTGTCAAAAGTGACATCCTTGAAGTACCTTCTATAGCACTAGGTAGTGTTGACTTAACATTATACGAAATGGTGGGTGCTTACAATACGTTTTCAAATAAAGGTATGTATGTAGAACCTATTATGGTGCTGCGCATAGAAGATAAAAATGGCACTGTATTATCTAATTTTAGCCCAAAAACAAAAGAGGTTTTAAGTGAAGAAGCCGCATATACGGTTATTAATTTATTAGAAGGCGTTACAAAAGCTGGCTCTGGTGTGCGTTTACGTACATCAGGGAGTAAATACCCAGATAGTATCGCATCTGGCTATCCATATAAATTTACCAATCCTATTGCTGGTAAAACAGGTACTACTCAAAATCAATCTGATGGTTGGTTTATGGGATTAGTGCCAAATTTAACTACTGGTGTTTGGGTTGGTGCTGACGATAGAGCTACACATTTTCCTGATATAGGTCGCGGACAAGGAGCATCGATGGCATTACCAATTTGGGCATTGTTTATGAAAAAATGCTATGCTAATAAAGAATTGAACATCAGCGATGAAGCTTTTGAAAAACCTGAAAATTTAAATATAGAATTAGATTGCAATAAGTATAAAAACCCAGGAGATGGAGAAAATGGCGAAACGCCTGAAGAAGAGGTGCCAAATTTTGATAGCTAAAAATTATGATTAATAAAGTTGTAAAAAATGTAGAAGAAGCCTTAATCGGAGTTCAATCTGACATGACTTTTATGTTGGGTGGCTTTGGATTATGTGGTATACCTGAGAACAGTATTTCACAATTAGTAAAGCTAGGTGTTACTAATTTAACATGTATTTCTAACAATGCTGGTGTTGATGATTTCGGATTGGGTTTATTACTCCAAAAACGACAGATTAAAAAAATGATCTCATCTTATGTAGGTGAAAATGATGAATTCGAACGCCAAATGCTGAGTGGTGAGTTAGAAGTAGATTTAATTCCACAAGGCACCTTGGCTGAACGCTGTAGAGCAACTGGCGCTGGTATTCCTGCCTTTTATACACCTGCTGGTTACGGTACAGAAGTTGCCGAAGGAAAAGAAACTAGAGAATTTAATGGCAAAATGTATGTCTTAGAACATGCTTTCAATCCCGATTTTGCTTTTGTAAAAGCTTGGAAAGGTGATACAGCTGGTAACTTAATTTTTAAAGGAACCGCGCGTAATTTTAATCCAATGATGGCAATGGCAGGTAAAATTACCGTTGCAGAGGTTGAAGAATTAGTTCCTGCTGGAGAATTAGACCCAAATCAAATTCATACAGCTGGAATTTTTGTACAACGCATTTTTCAAGGCAGTAATTATGAGAAGAGAATTGAACAACGAACTGTAACTCCTAAATCATAGATTATGGCTCTTACAAAACAAGAAATAGCAAAAAGAATAGCACAAGAACTACAAAATCGTTGGTATGTTAATTTGGGTATTGGTATTCCCACATTAGTGGCAAACTATATTCCAAAAGGTATTGATGTTGAGTTCCAAAGTGAAAATGGTTTATTAGGTATGGGGCCTTTCCCAATTGAAGGTGAAGAAGATGCTGATATGATCAATGCAGGTAAACAAACTGTCACTGTTTTAGATGGAGGCTCTATTTTTAATTCCGCTACTAGCTTTGCGATGATTCGCGGACAACATGTGCAGCTAACCGTTTTAGGTGCTATGGAAGTCGCCGAAAATGGCGATATCGCTAACTGGAAAATTCCTGGTAGAATGGTAAAAGGTATGGGTGGCGCTATGGATTTGGTCGCTTCCGCGGAAAATATCATTGTTGCGATGATGCATACCAATAAACGAGGTGAATCTAAATTGCTGAAAAAATGCTCTCTTCCTTTAACTGGAGTTGGTTGTGTAAAAAAAGTAGTGACAAACTTAGCTGTTTTAGAAATTAAAGATGGTGCTTTTCATTTGTTAGAACGAGCTCCTGGGGTTTCTGTTGACGAAATTAAAAATGCTACTGAAGGAACTTTAATAGTTAATGGCAATATCCCTGAAATGGTAATTTAATGAATATAATTTCTTATAACGTTAACGGAATTCGTGCTGCACTCAAAAAAGGCTTTCTAGATTGGCTACAAGCAGCAAATCCTGATGTAATTTGTATACAAGAAACCAAAGCACATAAAGAACAATTAGATTTAGAAGTCTTTGAACAAGCTGGTTACCCATATCATTATTGGTTTTCTGCTCAAAAGAAAGGCTATAGCAGTGTAGCTGTGCTTTCTAAGATTAAGCCCAATCATATTGAGTATGGTACAGGTATCGAATCGATGGATTTCGAAGGTCGAAACTTACGTCTAGATTTTGATGATGTCTCTGTGATGAGTTTATATCTTCCTTCTGGTACTAATGATGCTCGATTGAATTTCAAGCTGAATTATATGACCGAATTTCATGAGTATATACATCAGTTAAAAAATGAAATTCCCAATCTTATCATTTGTGGTGATTATAATATTTGCCATGAAGAAATAGACATTCATAACCCGAAAATGAAAGGCGTTTCTGGTTTTTTACCTGTCGAGAGAGAATGGATTGGCAAGTTTATTGATAGTGGTTTTATAGATACTTTTAGACATTTTAATAAAGAACCACACCAATATAGTTGGTGGAGCTATAGAGCCAATTCTAGAAATAATAATAAAGGATGGCGGATAGACTATTGTATGGCATCAGCATCATTAAAAAATCGTTTAAAAAGAGCCTATATTCTACCTGAGGCAAAACATTCTGATCATTGCCCTATTGGAGTTGAAATTGATTAAAGAACAAAGACTATAGATTAAAGAATTACTTTTAATATTACTTTTGTCATTCCTGCGAAAGCAGGAATCCAGAAATAAATCCAAGTGTCATGCTGAGCCTGTCGAAGCATCTCACTTGTAGATCTAAAATATTTCGGCAAGCTCAATATGACTTTTAGTAATAGTTTAAAAATATTATCATGAAAAAAATAATTTTAGTAATCCTTACCTTAACTTTAGTATCTTCTTGCGTTACCAAAAGAGTCTATACCGAGCTAGAAGAAAAATACAATAAGCTTCAAGATAATAACTCTGATTTATTTGGTGAAAATCAAGACTTGATCGACAAGAAAAAAGAATTGGAGGCTAGTACCAAAACTTTACAAACTGAAATTGACAAGTTAAGCACCGCCAGCACAAAATTAAAAGAAGAAGTTGATAGGCTTGATGCTAAAAAAACCAAATTAGAGCAAGAATATGACGAACTTTCTAAAATGAGTTCTCAGCAACTATCAGAAAAAGAACAACAAAATAGAGCTTTACTAGTTCAACTTCAAGAAAAAGAGTCAAAATTAGCTGAAGAAAGTGCGCGTTTAGAAAAACTACAAGGAGACTTAGATTCTCGTTCAAAACGTGTTAATGAACTAGAAGGATTGATTGCTGCTAAAGAAGCAAAAATGCAGCGTTTAAAAGATGCTGTTTCGGCTGCGCTAAGTGGTTTTGAAGGAAAAGGCTTAACTGTTGAACGAAAAAATGGTAAAGTATATGTTTCTATGGAGAATAAATTACTCTTTGGTTCAGGCAGCTGGGCTGTTGGAAGCCAAGGACGTTCTGCTGTTCTTAATTTAGCAGGCGTATTGAGACAAAATTCTGATATAGATGTATTGATCGAAGGACATACCGATGATGTGCCATATGGCGGAAAAGGAACTGTTACAGATAATTGGGACCTTTCTACCAAGCGAGCAACTGCCATTGTAAGAATTCTAGTTAATAATAATGTTTCGCCTAAACAAATTACTGCGGCAGGTCGTAGTAAATTTTTGCCTGTTGCAAGTAATGCATCTGTATCTGGTAAAGCAAAAAATAGACGTATCGAGATTATTTTAGCACCAAATTTAGATGAGATTAATGCGTTGTTGAATGAGTGATCGTTGATTGTCATGCTGAACTTGATTCAGCATCTCATTATTATTACAATAGATTCCGCATCAAGTGCGGAATGACAAGTATAAAATAGTTAAGAAGTCTTGTTCGCCAATTGCCCACAAGCAGCATCGATGTCTTTACCTCTACTTCTACGAACGTTCACCACAATACGATTCGATTCAAGTGTATTTACATACATATTAGTAGCTTCAGGTGAAGCTTGTTGAAACTCACCATCATCAATCGCATTGTATTCTATTAAATTGACTTTAGAAGGTACTTGTTTACAATAATCTACCAAGGCATTTGCATCTACTTGTTTATCGTTAATGCCTTTCCAAACTACATATTCAAAAGTGATGATTTTCTTCGTTTTTAAATACCAATATTGCAATGATTCTAAGAGCTCAGCTAAATTGCTTTTCTCATTGATAGGCATCATCTTAGAACGCACTTCATCAATGCCTGAATGCAATGAAACTGCTAAATTGAATTTTACCTCATCATCCGCCAATTTCTTGATCATTTTAGGAATACCCACAGTAGATACAGTAATTCGCTTTGGTGACATGCCTAAGCCCTCATCAGATGTGATTTTATCGATAGAAGCTAATACATTCTTATAATTTAGAAGTGGCTCTCCCATGCCCATAAAAACAATGTTAGACAATTTATGTTTATGATACAACCTACTTTGCTTGTCTATTGCCACCACTTGATCATAAATCTCATCAGGATTCAAATTACGCATCCGCTTTAAGCGAGCAGTAGCACAAAAATTACAATCTAAACTACAACCAACCTGACTAGAAACACATGCTGTAGTTCTAGTTTCGGTAGGAATTAAAACCGACTCAACAGTTAAACCGTCATGTAACTTAATGGCATTTTTAATCGTACCATCATTAGAACGTTGCATTTGGTCAACTTCTATATGATTAATGACAAAATTTTCATTGAGCATCGTTCGCGTTTCTTTTGATAGATTTGTCATATCATCAAAGGAGTAGGCTACTTTACTCCATAGCCATTCATAGACTTGATTTCCGCGAAAGGCTTTATCGCCATTATCCGTAAAGAAACTACGTAATTGCTCTTTTGTTAAGGCTCGTATGTCTTGTTTTACTGTCATTTGTTTATAAAAAACGCCCTGCCCCGAATTGTCGGGATTAGGACGTTAATAATTTTATATAAAGTAATTGAATTCTTATTTACTCAATACTATTTTCTTTACTATAATCTTTTTACTATCTATTTCAATAATTTTTACAAAATAAATATTATTTGATAAGCTACTCAAATTGATATTATCAACGAGCGTATCTGATTTTAATAATTGTCCTAAAACATTGAATACTTCGTAGCTTAATTTTCCTACTAATCCAGATGTTTTAACCTGTAAAATACCAGTTGTTGGGTTAGGGTAAACAGAAATATTTTGTTCTAAGAATTCGTCATTAACTGCCAATACATTTTGCCTGGTGTCTAAAGTCATCGGGTTTGTACCTGCTGGGTCTAACCAATCTTGTAATTGCGTAGCTGCACTACCACCAGCATCCCATGAAACAGCAAAACGGCCATAATAGTCATGTGCGTTATTATCATCAATACCTGAACAAGCTGCTAATCCTCCTAATAATTGTCCGATTATTCTTCCGTTTTGATCGAAGAGCGCAGAACCTGAAGAACCGCCTTCGGTAACACCCAACTCCCAACCTGTACTATTTCCTGAATTACCACTTTGGGTTAAACCATTAATATCCCAAGTGGCTACACCAAACTGAGACACTTTAGAAGCAGAATCATCATCTCGACAAATTTTCATAATATCCCCACTTGGATGATGAATCCCTACTTGAAAAGACGGGATGGCATCTGATCTATCCCAACCAGCATAGGTAACATCCCAACCAAGAGGTATAGGGTTATTAATTTCGACTAGAGCAACATCAGAACCTGAATTCCTTGCTCTTTCAACAGAACCAGTCATCACAAAATTTGTAGAACTATTTTCACTGCCAGCTATAGTAGCGCAATCGGGACTAGGACTAATCCAATTAAAACGCATAGAGAACAAACTCGGATTTGCTTCCCCGCCACCACTTCTCTCAAAACAATGATCAGCAGTTAAAAAATAAGGTGTAAGATCTTCATTAGTGTTATTAACTAATGTGCCTGAACATACAAAACCATCGCCCATATTTAAAAAAGCTACTGATTTTTTTAATAAATCTTTTTGAGCTTCAAAATCAGCTCCAATTGGACAATCTACATCTTGATTACAATCTCCTGAATCATCTAAGCCTTTCCTTTCTGAATTAGTGAGGTAGTTTTTTTGATAATCATTCCCCAATCTATACCCATGAATAATAGAAGATATGTTTAAGACCCCTTCACCTTCTACTTCTTTAGGCTCATAATATTCAACCCATACTTTTTCGCCTTTGACAAACCAAGTTCCAAGAACTTTCTCATTATTATTCTGAATATCAGTATAGGCTCCTGACATATCAGACTTATCATCATTGTATAGATAAATTTTACCTCCTTTAGGTAGCAAAAATTGATTAAAATTCACACTTAAATGTAGTGCATCCTTAGAATTGAAACCTATTCTCCAAATACGATCACCGCTAGGAAGTTCTGTCCAAGTTCCAGCATTATCTAATCCATAATTTATTTTAATCGGGATTCCTATTCTATATGGTTTTGATTTTAATTCATCATTAATCAAATCTTGTTTTTTGATTTCTTGAATGTCAATTATTGGTAGAGAAATAGATGATATGTCAGATTTTTCTTCGATCATATCCCAACTAGAAGGTATTCCTTCATTTGTAACTTGACCTGAAACATTGATTGCAACAGTAATAACAATAACTAAGAGTACTTTTCTTATCATAATAACTAATTTTTAGAGAGGCTTAAGCAGCTAAGATAAAAAATATAACTCAACTGCTCTTAAAGATACTTTATTATATAATTAACATCGCGTCACCATATGAATAGAAATTATATTTCTCTTTGATGGCTTCAGTATAGGCTACTTTTAAAAAGTCATGTCCTGCAAAAGCAGCAGCCATCATCATCAATGTTGATTGCGGTGTATGAAAATTAGTAATCATAGCATTTGCAATACCAAAATCATATGGTGGAAAAATAAATTTATGTGTCCACCCTTGGTAAGGTTTTAATCTATAATCTGCTGACATAGAACTTTCCATAGTCCTCATAACCGTTGTGCCAACTGCACATACTCGTTTTTTAGTAGCTAACGCCTTGTTCACCGCATTTGCAGCACTTTCTGGTATGATAATTTCTTCCGAATCCATTTTATGTTTCGATAAATCTTCAACTTCTACTGGCTGAAAAGTACCTAAACCAACATGTAACGTAACTTCGGCTAATTCAATTCCTTTAATTTCTAAACGCTTTATTAAATGTTTAGAAAAATGCATTCCGGCAGTTGGAGCTGCAACGGCTCCTTCGTGTTTTGCATAAATTGTTTGATACCGCTCAACATCTGATGGTTCTGCCTCTCTGCTTATAAATTTTGGCAATGGTGTTTCGCCTAAATCTTGTAATTTTTTACGAAACTCATCATAACTACCATCAAAAAGAAAACGTAACGTTCTTCCTCTAGAGGTTGTATTATCTATAACCTCAGCAACTAAATCATCATTTTCACCAAAAAATAACTTATTACCTATTCTAATTTTTCTTGCCGGATCTACCAAAACATCCCACAAACGGCTTTCTTTGTTTAATTCTCTTAACAAGAACACTTCAATTCTAGCTCCTGTTTTCTCTTTATTACCATAAAGCCTTGCCGGAAAAACTTTTGTGTTATTAAAAACCATCATATCACCTTCATCAAAATAGTCTACCAAATCTTTAAAAAGCTTATGCTCGATGGTTTGATCTTTACGATTTAAAACCATTAAACGCGCTTCATCACGTTGTTCTGACGGATATTCAGCTAATAATTCATCTGGTAAATCAAATTTAAAATGTGATAATTTCATATAGGTGTTTTATTTAAAATTTTTATAAAAATGTGCGCAAATATACAATATCGACATAGGGCTTGTCAAGTAATTCATCAATTATGTTATGCATTCGTTAAAAAACTTAGAAGGTTTATCTTTCTTATCGGTTTGTGTATCTTTGTCGAAATTTAATTATTCAGCATGTCCACTAAGGTTACTCCATATAAAAATTCAGAACTTGGTAAAAAAGAACAAGTCGAACAAATGTTCGATAAAGTGTCTAAAAACTACGATTTTTTAAATCGTGTTTTAACATTTGGTATCGACATAAAATGGCGTAAAAAAGTAGTAAAAGCCGTTGCAAAAAACAACCCAAAACAAATTTTAGACATTGCTACGGGTACAGGAGACTTTGCTATTATGCTTGCTAAACTGAATCCTGATAAAGTAATTGGTTTAGATATCTCACAAGGAATGTTAGATATGGGTATTGAAAAAATAAAAAATAAAAATTTAGAGTCTCTTATTGATATGGTTCAGGGCGATTCTGAAAATATGCCTTTCGAAGACAACACTTTTGATGCTATTACTGTAGGTTTTGGTGTTCGTAATTTTGAAAATTTGGATACAGGGTTGCAAGAAATTCATCGTGTATTAAAACCTAGTGGAATTCTTGCCATCTTAGAAACGTCGCAACCAGAAAAATTTCCGATGAAACAATTGTTCAAATTCTATTCTAAATACATCATCCCTACTATAGGTAGTTTATTTTCAAAAGACAAGAATGCCTACTCTTATTTACCTGAATCTGCAGCAGCTTTCCCTTATGGAGAAAATTTCAACAATATTTTACAAAAAAATGGGTTTAATAATGCAACTAACAAACCTTTAACTTTTGGAATTGCGTCCATGTATACCGCAAAAAGCAATTAGTTTTTATGAAAAAAATCATCATTTTAAGTTTAGGTTTTGTTTTAATTTTTAGCAGTAATTTATTTGCTCAAAAAGATCGTGTAGAGTACCAACCTAATGTAGACAAGAAAAAATTACACTTCGCTTATTATCTAGGTTTGAACAAAAAAGGTTATAAAATTACCTATAATCGTGATTTTCCGTCGGTTAATACCTTAAATACTGATTATATAACTGTAGAAGAATCTGTTGGTTTTAATATAGGACTGGTTGTTGGTTACAATTTAAATGAAAACATTGCTGTTCATTTTGAGCCAGGCTTATCTAGTAACACAAAAAAATTAACCTTCAATCAAGATGTTGTTGGTTCAGGCGTGAATAACGTTCGTGATGTACCTGGTACTTATTTAAGACTACCATTATTATTAAAGTTGAGTACCAATAGATTAGATAATATGCGCGCTTTTGTAATTGGCGGTGTTTCTTATGACTACAATTTTTCTAGTAACCAAAATAGTGTAGATGATAATATTTCAGGAAATCAATTTAGGATGAAGACGAATAATTTTATGTATGAGGTTGGTGTTGGAGTAGACATATATTTAATGTGGTTTAAATTTTCGCCCTCGATAAGAGGTGTTTTCGCATTTAACAATGAGTTAGTTTACGATGATATTCCTTCGAGCCCTTTTACTGGTCCTATCGATTATTTTGGCACTAGAGGCGTATTTCTTAATTTTACTTTTCAGTAATTTTATCGTTTAAATTCACTTAATAAAATTGCTGTTGCAGTAGCTGCGTTTAAACTTTCGGTTTGTTGTAAATTTCCAAATCGTGGTATCGTAATTTTATTGCTTATAATATCTATAATTGGGGTAGAAATACCATTCGACTCATTACCAATTACTAAAATAGCGTCTTTTGATAATTTAGATTCATACACATTTTCTCCATCTAATAGCGCTCCATAAACCGGTAAAGAAGTTTTCTTAAAAAACGGAATTAATTCTTCATATATAATTGAAACTCTTGTTAGTGAGCCCATAGTCGCCTGTACTACTTTGGCATTATAACAATCTACGGTTTCATTAGAACAAACCAACTGTTCAATACCAAACCAATCACATAATCTAATAATAGTGCCTAAATTACCTGGATCTTTAATATCATCTAAAACCAGCACTAAACCCTTATCTTTATAACTATTCTGATGAGGTGTTTTAAACACTCCCAATACTTTATTAGGCGTTTTTAAATTACTTATTTTACTTAATTCTTTATCAGAAATGATTGCCGGGTTGTAAGAAAGAAACTCATCAAGTTCTTCTGTACAATACAAATTTGCCAACTCAATAGATGAGTTTAATAATTCTTTGATAACCTTTATACCTTCAGCAACAAACAAACCATGTTGAATACGGTACTTTTTTTGCTTTAAACTCGTTATTAATTTCAGTTGGTTTTTGCTTAACATATAAATAGTATTACTTTTGGTACAAAGTATGATGATAGGTATTCTAAATCTAACTTATTTCACTAACATTAAATATTTTTAAGCCGTAAAAGCTTTAAACAAAACTGTATTGCGTAATATTTTCACGAAAATAGTATTATTTATTTTATTACTGATATTGATTGCGGCTTGTGATGCCACAAAGCATGTTCCAGAAAATGAATATTTATTAGAAAAGAATACGATTATAGTTAATGAGCAAAAAAAATCATCTCCAGAACTTTATAGTTATTTAAGACAAAAACCAAATCAAAAAATACTAGGTGTTCCATTTTCTTTACATGTATATAATTTTGGAAACCCAGACACACTCTCTTTAAGATGGCCTTCAAACAAACCTGGATTTCAAAGACGGTTTTCGAAAAAGTTTTCTGACAAACAATTTAAAGCTTTAGAAAAAAGCTCAATATTTTTAGATTAT
>RCNE010000697.1_pt1 | contig 18313 bp, 16 predicted proteins | sample 2041361 | NCBI WGS metagenome assembly RCNE01 (sample SAMN09708229, study PRJNA481090) | Marine sediment metagenome, whole genome shotgun sequencing project.
ATTAATTTAGATCTTAACTACTTCGAAGGTTTTCCAGCCTATCTTGTTGGAGTCGGATTTGAATGGGAAATTTTTAACGGACTCAAAAGCAATAATGAAATTCAAAAGACTTCCATAGAAAAAAATATGGCAGAGAATAAAAAAATTGACGCCGAAGAAAAATTAAAACTATTTGAAGAAAAAGTCAAAATAGAATTTGAAGTTAAAAACCAACAAATTCTTTTAAAAGAGAAAGAACAGGAAGTAGCGTCTAATGCACTGCGCCTCGCCATAGCAAGTTATCGGGAAGGGCTTATCAGTGTTTCTGAAAGGTTGGAGGCAGAAACAGACTACCAGGAAGCAGTCCTTGAATACTATAAAATGATTGTACTACAGCGACAAGCCGCTCTTGAACTCCTGATAGCTTCGGGAAGTTTAAACTTAAATAATCTCAATAATTGATTTAAAATGAAAAAAAAGACCCAATTGATTGTCTTGATGGTTCCAGTACTTATAATTTTAACGGGCATCATTATTTTAATGATCCTAAAACCAGACCCCGGTAAAAACCGAGTATTTGTAGGTCTGTTTGAAACAACCCAGATAAGGGTAGCTTCAGAAATACCAGGAAGGATCGATAGTATTTTCGTTCGTTTGGGAGAATCTGTTGAAAAAGGGCAGCTACTAGCGTCAATCGACAGTGAAATCTTAGATGCCAAAATTCAACAGGCCCAAGGTGTCTATTCAGCTGCAGCCTCAGTAAATGAAAAAGCCAATAAAGGAGCTCGCGAAGAAGAAATCATGGCAGCAAAGAATCAATATGAAATGGCTAAGGGTCAATTTACTTTTGCAGACAAATCATACAATCGATTATTGAACATGTACAAAGACAGTTTGATTTCAAGCCAGCAAATGGACGAAATGACTTTTAAAAGAAATGCCGCCGAGGAACAAATGCATGCGGCTCAGTCTTTATACACGATGGCCCAAAAAGGTGCACGTTCAGAAGATAAAAAAGCAGCCGAAGGACAAATGAAAGCTGTGGAAGGACAAGTGAATGAGGCCAAAGCCTATTATAAAGAATTAAAGATTTACGCGCCGGTATCAGGTGAAATATCTGCAAAAATGGCTCAGGAAAGTGAAGTAATGCCGGCTGGTTATCCCATTTTTACGATTCAAAAGTTAGAAGAAATCCATGCCGTTATTCATATCAGAGAAGATTTATTAGGCAATTTTAAACTGGGAAGTGAAATAGAGGGAAGTTTACCAGCTTTCGACAATGAAACAAGAACCTTTAAGGTATCTTATATCTCCCCTATGGCAGATTTTGCAGATTGGATCCCTACTGCTGATAAAGGTCGAATGGATATGAAAACATTTGAAATTCATCTCTACCCTGTTGAATCGAATACTGACTTGCGACCAGGAATGAGTATCAATATTCGTCTTTGAAGCAGCTAAAAAACATATTTATAAGAGAGCTATTCCGACTTCGATCAAGGTCATCTGCTTGGATATTGATTATATTTATTCCGATAGTTATCTTTTTATATTTGGGCGCCATTTATGAAGAAGGAGCAGTACAGGTAGTCAAGGTGGGTGTGCTGGATAATGACAAATCTCCCTTTAGCCAGCAAATCATTGATAATATTCAGGCCTCTCCTAAAATAGAGATTATGAATCTGTTTTCTTCAGAAGACAAACTCGAAGATATTTTTACTTCCCACCCAGATATCAAAGGTGTCTATTATATCCCTGAGAATTTTTCTAAGAACATTATGCTGGGCATGCAACAAAAACTCATTGTCTATACCAATTCCTCAAATATCATTTACGGAAACCTCTTGTATAAGGAAGCTGCTACCTTTGTCAATACCCTTTCCGCTAAAATCACCTTGAATGCGCTAACAATTAAGGGAATTCCTTATGATAAAGCAATTAAGATGATCATGCCCGTAAACACGCAAACCAGGGCACTTTTTAATCCGCATTATAATTATTTATATTATTTGGTCCCTGGTTTAACAACTGTTTTATTGCAAATGATCGTGTTTTTCCTGGCAACCAGATCGATCAATTCTGAATTTAAAAGCAACAGCTTCCAAGAACTATGGACAATCTCAGGAGGTAGTATTCTAAAAATTATTTTTGCGAAACTCTTAACTTATACGGTCATTGGCATGATGATCGCCGTGCTTATATTTGCATGTATCCACCCCATTTTAGGTATTCCAATGGGTAGCAACACGCTGCCATTTATGTGGGTGATATTAGTTTTTGTCATTGCAAACGCCTCGCTTGGACTTATGATCTCCATCCTGTTTAAGGATCAGGCCATTGCCATGGATGTCGCTTTTGTATATAATTCTCCAGCTTTTGTTTTTAGTGGTTTTACGTTCCCCATTATTGCCATGCCTGCCTTTAATAGTTGGTATGCAAACCTGATTCCCTACACCCACTTCTTAAAGGCTTATATCAAAGGAATTGAAATGAGTACGTCCTTTAGCTTTCTTATTCCCCAGGTAATTGCCTTACTGATTTTTGTATTATTCGCCTATGTCGTTAGCGTATTTGGACTTCAGTTTCATCTTAAAAAAATTGAGATATGAGAGGTTTTATGCAAATCATTAAGGATGAATTGACCTTGATTATTGAAGACAAAAGCATATTGCTTACATGCTTATTGGCTCCTATCTTCTATGCTTTTTTTGTGGGGTCAATTTACAAGGATAAAGATGTGGCAAATATCCCAATTGCCATAGTAGATCAAGATCACAGTAGTTTGTCCAGAAAAGTGGGAAGACTGGTAGATTCAAATGAAAAAATTAAAGTCCAGGGTAACTTCTCCAACCTTAATGATGCACTGTTCCTATTTAATTCCTTAGAGGTACAAGGCATTCTTATCATTCCTAATGATTTTGAAAAAAACACCCTGAATCTTGAGGGCTCCACAGTGGAATTAATTTTAAATAACACCAAGTTTTTAACCTCCAACGACATCAATAAAGGGGTTCAACAGGTCATGTTAACAGTGGCAGGAGGTGTTCGATTGAGCTATTTAATAAACAGTAAGGTGCCTGCTGAATTAGCAGAGCAACAGGCTCAGCCTATAATGCCTGTCATAAAATCTATATTTAATGCCACGAACAATTACGGAGATTATCTACTTCCTATTTTGTTGGTACTTATTATTCAGCAAACCCTGATCATTGGCTTTGGACAAAGTGTGCTGCATGAATTGGTGCATTTTAAAACCTTATCGGATCCGAATGTAAATTTCTTTGAATTTGTAAAAATATTTTCCGCAAAAGGGCTTTACTATGTCATTCTATACGCCTCCCTTTTCTTCCTTTTTTACAAAGTAATTTTCCCCTACTATCACCTTGATTTTAAAGGATCTGAGCTACTACATTTTCTATTGAGTTCACTGTTTATTTTAGCAGTAATGGTCTATACAATATTCCTTGGAACATTTTTTAAGACAGCCATTGGCTGGACCGAAATCATGGCTTTTTCAACCTACCCTCTCTTTTTAGTATCTGGTTATTCGTGGCCTATAGAAGTCATGCCTAAAGCTTTGCAGGTATTTGCTAACCTATTACCTTCAACCCCCTACTTTACCGTTTTTAATAAACTGGCAACGCAGGGGGCTGTTTTAGTAAATATTAAAAGTGAAGTCATTCACTTATTACTTCTCTTGCTTCTAGGTTACCTGATGTTATATCTCAGGTATCGCTACATACATAAGAAACGATTGTCATCAGATGAAGTTCTCAGTCCTAATGGTATGAACTAAAGGTCTAATGCTTTTTTCTCGTTCCCATCCATTAACAACTCAACAGGGTTTTCTAAAGCTTCTTTCACTGCCACTAAGAATCCTACTGATTCTTTACCGTCAATGATACGGTGATCATAAGACAGAGCCACATACATGATAGGTCTGATCTCTACTTTTCCATTGATAGCAACAGGTCGTTCAATAATATTATGCATCCCGAGAATTGCACTCTGTGGGGGGTTGATGATCGGTGTAGACAACATGGAGCCAAAAACACCACCATTGGTAATTGTAAAAGTTCCTCCTGTCATTTCATCTACAGTGATCTGTCCATCTCTAGCTCTTATGGCCAATCTTTTTACTTCACTTTCAACACCTTTAAAGCTCAATTTTTGAGCATTTCTAATCACGGGTACCATCAAGCCTTTTGGTCCGGATACCGCGATTGAGATATCAGCAAAATCATAGGAAATCTTAAAATCGCCATCCATCATAGAATTTACATCAGGAAACAATTTTAAGGCTCTAACCACAGCAAGGGTGAAAAAACTCATAAAGCCAAGCCCTACTTCGTGTTTTTCTTTAAAAATTTCTTTATATTTTTTTCGAAGATCAAAGATAGGCTTCATATCTACTTCGTTAAAAGTAGTCAGCATGGCTGTTTCATTCTTAACTGCAACCAATCGTTCAGCTACTTTACGACGTAGCATGGATAGTTTTTTTCTTTCTGTCTTTCTATCCTTATCATTCAAAGCTTCTCCCATTGATGGGACCGCCTTTATTGCATCTTCTTTGGTGATCCTACCGTCTTTGCCCGTTCCTTTAACAGATCCCGCATCAATACTCTTTTCGGTAAGAATTTTTTTCGCTGCCGGTGAAGCACTTCCTGTGGCATAAGTGGCAGTAGTATCTTCTTTAACCTCTTCTTTAGCAGTTTCTTCGATAATTTCTTTCTTGCTAACTACTTCTTTTTTTGTTCCTTCCTTTTTAGCAGCACTCATATCAATGAGACATATAACAGCTCCTACATCTACAGCGTCGCCTTCTTCTGCCTTCAAAGTAATGATTCCGCTTTCCTCAGCCGGTAATTCAAGCGTAGCTTTATCAGAATCTACCTCAGCAATGGCCTGGTCTTTTTCCACATAATCTCCATCTTCAACTAACCAGCTTGCAATTTCAACTTCGGATATTGACTCGCCCGGAGAGGGAACTTTCATTTCTAAAATCATTTTATTTCTAATTTATAATGATATTATTTTGTTGTTTTATTGTCAAATACACTTTCAATCACCCTACGATGTCTCAACTTATATCTTGTTGAAGAACCGGCTGCAGGCACGGCATAATACTTTCGTGATCGTACTTTTAGTTCCTTTAATTCAAAACGCTGAAGCATATAACCCCAAGGACCCATATTTCGTGGTTCTTCCTGGGCCCAAATAAAGTCTTCGGCATTCGTATACTTTGATATGATCTTTTCTATCTTTTCTTCGTGCAAGGGAAATAATTGCTCTATTCTCACGAAGGCAACATCGTTACGGCCATTTTTATTTCTTTCCTCCAATAGATCATAATAGAATTTACCTGAACAGAAAACCAATCGTTTTACCTGTTCAGCCGGAATATGATCATCAATAACCTCTTGAAACTCCCCTTCTGAAAATTCAGCCATTTCAGATACCGCCTGCGGATGTCTCAATAAACTTTTCGGAGTAAATACAATCAGAGGTTTTCTAAAATTCCTTTTCATTTGTCTTCTCAGTAAATGAAAGAAATTTGCCGGCGTTGTACAGTTGGCGACGGTCATATTGTCGTTTGCACATAATTGCAAAAAACGCTCTATTCTGGCTGAAGAATGCTCAGAACCCTGACCTTCATAGCCATGAGGCAATAAGACAACGATACCATTTTGTTGCTTCCATTTATCTTCAGCTGCAGAAATGTACTGATCGAACATGATTTGAGCTCCATTTCCAAAATCTCCGAATTGAGCTTCCCAGATGGTCAACGTATTTGGAGCAGCCATGGCATAACCATAATCAAAACCAAGCACGCCATATTCTGATAACGAGGAGTTATAGATACTCATCAATCCTTTATTCTTTGGATTGGAATTCAATAAGTTAAATTTTTCAGCCGAAATTTCATCTCTAATAATGGCATGCCTATGCGAAAAAGTTCCTCTTTCCACATCCTGACCAGAGATTCTAACATTATATCCTTCTTCCAATAAGCTTCCGAAGGCAAAAATTTCTCCCATACCCCAGTCCATCTTATTGATATCAAAAACCATTTTCTCACGATCCTTGAGAATTCGTTCGGCCTTTCTAAGAAATTTCACACCTTGAGGAACAGTAGAAACGATTTTGGCTATTTTTTCAAGTTTTGATTTGGGATACTTTGTTCCAACACTGAGTAATAAACCGTCAAGATCCTGATGCATAAATCCGCTCCATACATTACCCATAAAAGGAGTAACCTTACTCGCAGCGTCTTCCTTTGACCTGTTAAATTCCTTCTCCAGCAAGCCTTTATATTCTTCTATTAAATTTGGAAGATGGTTTTCATCAATAATACCTTCTTTGATCAGTTTTGCATTGTAAATATCTCTTGGATTAGGTTGCTTGGCAATGGCCTTATACAACATAGGTTGTGTAAACTTCGGTTCATCTCCTTCATTGTGCCCGTATTTTCTGTATCCTAAAAGATCAATAAATATATCTCGTTTGAATTTCATTCTAAAATCCAGTGCCATAAGTACCGCATGGGTCACGGCCTCTACATCATCTGCATTTACATGTAAAACGGGCGACAAAGTCACTTTTGCAACATCTGTACAATAGGTGCTCGATCTTGCATCGAGGTAACTGGTCGTAAAACCGATCTGGTTATTCACCACAATATGAACGGTTCCCCCGGTTGAATATCCTTTAAGCTTGCTCATCTGTATGAGCTCATATACGATTCCCTGACCTGCTACCGCGGCATCTCCATGCACTACTACAGGTAAGATCTTAGAGGAGTCACCGTTGTAATCTTCTTCTATTTTTGCTCTGGTAATCCCTTCTGCAACCGCTCCAACAGTTTCCAAATGAGAAGGATTTGGCACCAGATTCATTGTTATTTGTTTATTACTTTTAAGTGTTTTTTTGATCGTAGACCCTAAGTGGTACTTTACATCACCATCAAAGTCATCCTCATCGTAATCCTTTCCTTCAAACTCATTGAACAACTCCCTTATGGGTTTTCTGAAAATATTCACCAAGGTATTCAACCTTCCGCGATGGGACATTCCCAATACAAATTCATCCACGTCAAATTCTTCCGCAGCGATCCTGAACAAACCTCCCAAAGCTGGAATCAAAGTCTCTCCTCCTTCTAAAGAAAACCGTTTCTGGCCAACATATTTGGTTTGTAGGAATTGTTCAAAAGTAACCGCCTGGTTTAATTTTGAAAGAATATACTTCTTTGTACTTGCTTCATAATTAGGATGGTTATCATTTTCATTCAATCTGTCTTGCCACCACTGGACCTCCTCAGGCTTCCTGATAAACATATATTCTATGCCAATGGAATCACAATAAATGCGCTCCAAATGATTGACAATATCCGATAGTTTTGTAGGCTTTAACCCTAAGATACTTCCAGCATTAAAAACCGTATCGAGATCTTGTTTGCCCAGGCCAAAATTTTCAATATCAAGCGACGGACTGTAAGATCTGCGGTTCCTTACCGGATTTGTTTTTGTAAACAAATGCCCTCTTGTTCGGTATCCATTGATCAATTCTATCACCTTAAATTCTTTATATACTTGTTGTGGTATTTCAACATCAACCTCCTCAGGTTCTAAAGTATAGTCAGAATTTGCGAGATCATATCCCTGAAAAAAACTTCTCCAACTCGGTTCAACAGCATCAGGGTCTTTCAGATATTGTTGATACAAATCTTCAATAAACCCAGTGTGTACAGTATTTAAAAAGGAAAACCTATCCATTTACAAATGCTTTCAAATTTTAAGAAACAATGACAAAAATAAGGTGTTTTGCTATAATAGTTATAAAAAATATGATAAATATCAGTTTTCCATATAAAGCTGATATAAAGATCAATGTTACGTGCAGAATCCCTTAAATAGTCTAGATTACTCTTCTTTGGTTGATAATAGATTTGGATACCGTAAACTCCAAGCCTGAGTATCTTATTGAAGACTGTTTAAAAATGACATAAATCAGTTTAAATCCTCGTTGAATTTATTACATTTGTACTTTATTTAGAATTAGTTTAAATAAGAATAAGCAATAAAAATGGCAACTTCAACACATTTCTATACCGTCTTTGATTATGGCTGCATCGACATGGATACGGCTAAAAAGAAAACGAAATGCTGCAAAAAATATAAGAAAAAAGGTAAATTGAATTGTGATAATTGTCCAAAACTTTAAAAATAGCTTAAGAGATTCATATCTCAAATTCCTGTCCTCTTATAATACCTCCCAAATATCTGTTCGGTAAATAAAAACGTAGCTGCGGAATGTATTTTGATAGATTCGTCCAAAATCATTTTCTATCTTCTTATAACTTTCATTATTTAGTATCATCAAATTATCGGAATTAAACGGTATCAGTTAACCAAACCTATTACCTTTCTTTCTCTTATATTTTTCATTTTAACTAAAACTAACTACCATGAACAAAAAAGTACTAACATTTTTGATGATGACCTTATTCCTTTTAGGGCCCATTGCAACTTTAAAGGCCCAGGAAGAGTCTTCTTATTCTATGTGGGAGAGCATGTATATGACTCCAGATAATACCAAGCTTAAGGCCTTGGGTGAGGCGATGTCCAAACACAATAAAAAATATCATAAAGAAGGACCTTATTTGGCTACAGTATACAACGTAGTTAGCGGACCTAATATAGGTAAATTGGTTTGGCAAATGGGACCATTAAATTATTCGCATTTGGATAGCAGACCTTCCAAGGATGGCCATGATGACGATTGGCGAGATAATGTAATGCCAAATGTTAAAAAACTAAGCTCAGGAGAATATTGGAAACAAAATGATGAAATTTCAAATACAAGTATGATGGCAGAAGGAGACCCTTATCCAATTCTTCATGTCAGATTTCACGAAATAAATCCTGGCCAAACTTCACAAGTAAAACATTTAATGAGCGTCATTGGCTCCACGGTCAAAGGAATGGATGGGGTAAACCCATGGGGCTTGTATGTAAATGAATTCAGACAAGGTTATAAAATCGGAAGGCATATTGCCTCAGTTGGGTTCTATAAAAATTGGGCCGAATATGACAAGGAAGACACTTTTCAGGATACCTATGAAAAGCTTCATGGAGAAGATTCCTGGCAATCATTTATAGATGGTTTGGATAATACTTTTTCCGACAGTTGGGATGAGATCTGGGAAAGAAACGATGCTATGAGTGGAAACTAATATAAGTAATTAAAATAGCTATAAAACTGGAACCTTCCCTCAAGGTTCCAGTTTATTTTTGTTTTTTAGAATTTCTTGATCTTATTCCAAACTTTAATTTCATCTTCTGCGCTAAGCCCATCTTTAACCTCTACGTCTAAGCCATCACTTATACCCAAGGTTATATCTCTTCGCTCAAATTCCTTCTCACCAATTTTTACCTCAACAAAAGGTTTTTTGGTTTTCTCATCAAATTGAACAAGGGCTTCTTTAATAGACATTACGCTGTCTGCTCTTGCCAATATAATAGAAGCATTGGCACTAAGTCCAGCTCTTATAAAAGTAGTATCTGCTTTGTGTAAAGTTCCCTTTATCTCGAATTGAATCGCTCCGTTCTCTAGTTTTCCCTTAGGAGCAATATAATCAAGTACGGCATCAAAAGTAGCGTTCTCAATGGCACCAACTGTGATTTCCAATGGATATCCTTCCTTGATCTTTCCAACCTCTGATTCATCTACTTTCCCTTCAAATATCATTCGATTTACATCAGCCAAAGCTGCAATCGTGGTTCCTTCATTGAAATTGTTACTTAATATAACTTGATTTCCGACCTCTACGGGCATCTCTAAAACCATTCCTGAAACAGTTGATCGAATCAGTGTATTAGCCGAATTACCTAGGCCCTTGGTTGATCCAGTCTTCACAATATCATAATTTTGCTTGGCCGCAGTATAAGACTGTTCAGCCTGCTTATAACTTACTTCTGACCTTTCCATTTCCTCTTTGGAAATCACACCTTTTTGAAACAAACTCTTTTGTCTATTGAACCTTCTTTTTTCATCATTTAGCCCAATTAATGCAGCTTCTATAGCGTTATTGGCCTGATTCACAGCAGCCAGGTTAGGGACAACCTTAATTTTGGCAATCAGATCATTTGCTTTTACAAGATCTCCACCTTCCACATAAATTTCCTCGATAATTCCAGAAATATTTGGTTTGATAATCACTTCTTCCAAAGGCAGAATACTACCGGTTGCCACTGTTTTATTGACAATGGTTTTCGTGGATGGTTTTTCAGTTTCATATACCACAGGATCCTCCTTATTCTTGGAATAAAGGTAATACATGGCACCTGCAAAGGTGATAAGGATAAATACTAAAATAAAAATAGTTACTGACTTCTTCATTGTTCTTTTTTTCAATATTGGTTAATCTGTACTTAGTGCTTCAATCGGCCTTATTTTAATGGCATTCTGGGCAGGGATAAGTCCTGCAAACAAACCTGAAACAATCAGGATTGATAGTGCTATGGTTATAACGCCAAGGTTTACACTCGGGTTGGCAAACATGTCAATAGGATCTGTCATGTCGAGGGCATAATTCAAACCGTAGATCAGTACTGCGCCAAAAACAATCCCTGCCATTCCCGAAATTATAGTGAGAAAAACCGATTCCACCAGTATCTGGCTTCTAATTTTCCCTGGAGTTGCACCAACAGCTCGACGAATTCCTATTTCTCTTGTTCTCTCTTTCACAACGATCAGCATAATATTACTCACACCAATCACTCCTGAAAGTAAGACAAGTATTCCAACAAAATAAGCGATCACTTTTAAGGCTGCAAACAGACTTAAAACCCTGCTAAACTCCTGATAAAGATCAAAATGACCTACCGCCCGATCATCTTCCGGGTGTATTTTATGATTCTTTTTGACCAAATCGAATATCTGTCCTTTGATATCCGTAATTGGTGTCCCATCCATTGCTGTTATTGCCATCCAACCGACTTTATCTCCTCTGTTAAAAGCCTGAGAAAATGCAGTAAACGGTATATAAATCTGCTTTGATTCCTCTTCACTGTCACCTCCTGAAGTTTTCTTTTCATAGGTCCCTATCACCATAAAATTAACCCCATTGATCTTGATATAAGTTCCTAAGGCCTCTTCACCAATATCATAAAGACTTTTTTTCACTCCCTGACCAATAATGGCAACCTTCCTTTTATCATCAATGTCATTATAATTTATAAAACGGCCCTCTACGATATCCATAGGCTCCTGTTTAATGATCTCTGGATAATCACCATACACATCAAATCCACCGGTCTTTAAGCCTCTGATCACATTAGATCCTCCTCGATAACCACCCAATCGATTTCTAGGTGAAACAAACCTAAGATTATCAACATTGTTTCTTATATCTCTAACGTCATTCAAATCATAACTAAACCTTCTTCCTTTAGACATTCCCTGATAAGATTTGGTAACGGTTTGTGTCCACATAAACATGCTATTGGTCGCAGTATCGCCAAAATCTGCTCGAATACCATTTTCGAGTCCCTTACCTGCGGCAAGTAGTAAAATTAAAATGAAAATCCCCCAGAATACACCGAAAGCTGTCAGAAGTGTTCTTACCCAATTACTGGTAAGTACTTCTAAAATTTCATTCCATTTATCTCTGTTAAACATGCTCTTTCTTTTATTCGTCTCTTAAGGCCTCTATGGGTTGAATATTGGCCGCTCTATATGCCGGAAAGAAACCGGCCACAGCACCTGCTACGATTAAAACGATGACCATAGTAAAAGCAATTGAGAAATTAACTGAAGGATTCAATATATAATCCACCTCTACATTAGGCCCTACAATTTCTAACAATCCCATGCTTAAAATGAGCCCTGCAAAGCCCGAGACAGCCGTCACAAAAATAGCTTCCTGTAAAATCATACCCACAATTGACCAAGGTTTTGCACCCAATGCTTTTCTAATACCAATCTCTCTGGTTCTTTCCTTAACAATAATCAACATAATATTACTCACTCCTACTACCCCGGCTATGATGGTGCAAATTCCTACAAACCAGAAAAAAAAGGCAATATTATCAGTAAGTGTATAATATCTTTTTGCCTCATCAAGCATGCTGTGAACGTTTATCGCGCTATTATCTTCAGGAGATACCTGATGTACTTCCTGAAGATATTGCTTTATTTCAGCAGTAAAAATATGAGAAGCCAAAACCGCTTCATCAAAACTTTTCTCTGGTTTTAATGTATAATTGAGATTATTCACCCTATCAGCTCCATTAAAAACACCTTGCGCTGTCGTAAAGGGAACAAATGAATTATTTTCTTCTCGATCTCCACCGATATCACTATACACTCCAACAACTCTGAAATTTATTCCAGAAATCTGTAAATATTCTTTCAAAGGATCTTCAACATTCTTCAAAAGTTCTTCCTTAATCTTATTGCTTATCACAACCACCTTGTTCCTTTGGTCAAGATCCATTTGATCAATAAATCGACCAGACACCATCAATTGATTTTCAATTTGCTGATAATTAGGATAAACCCCACTAATACCATAAGAAACTGATTCATTTTTATAATTTGTGGTTGTTCCCCAAGGGACCCTGAAAATTGCTGATTTGTATTCTAATTGATCTTCATATAACTCTTCTATATGATCAAAATTATCATTCTTCATCTGAATCCTTCTTCCCGGATTCAAACCTTTATACTCTATTGTAGTGGTCTGTGTCCAAACACTAATTCGATTACTCGCGTCTTTTTCGAACTCCTTTCGGATGCCATTTTCCATTCCACGTCCAAAACCAAGAAGGACTACTAGAATGAAAATACCTGAAGCCACAGATAAACCAGTAAGAAACGTTCTTAACTTGTTCTTTCTAATGGTTTCAAAAATTTCCTGCCAGCGATCTATATCAAACATTGAGACATCGTTTATTAAAGGTTAGACATAACCTCTTTGACTAATAGACGCTAAATTGCAGGTTTTTGTTACAGTTATTCCTTTTAATTTCTAAACATTATCAGAATTACCAAAGAAAAGTTCAGATCTCTATATAAATATCCAATTTAAAAGCTAAAAATAAGAGCGTTCAGACATCTTTATTCTCCTCTGAATCATCAATAATTTAAATAGAAAAAATACTTCTTATTAATTATATGACTATTGACTGGAACCTTTTCATTTTTAGGATATAAATGAATATTACACTACGAAAACGATATTGGATATTGATATTTCAAAAATAATATAGAAAAATTATTAAAGTGACAATTATCATGGTATAGGTTTTCAATTGATACTAATTTTACAGTAATATTAAATTTAACCGTCATGTTAGCTAAAAAATCCAAAAAAGCCGAAATTAGCGCCTACAGCAAAATCTTTTTTCAGTTAGGTTTGCTTTTATCATTGGTTGTTATTTACATTGCCATAGAATGGAGAACTTTTGACCGAACTATTAGTGAATTAAGCACTATGAACATTCAGGAAGAAGAAATAATGGATATTCCAATTACTGAAAGAATTCTTGAAGTTAAACCTCCGCCTCCGCCACCACCTGCGCCGGAAGTAATTGAAATTGTTGCAGATGAACAGGATATTGAAGAGACCGTCCTGGAATCGACTGAAACAGATGAGTCAGAGTATGTTGAGGTGATCGAGATGGACGATATTGATGAAGTAGTTGAAGATGAAAAAGTAGAAGAAGACATACCTTTTTCCATCATAGAAGATCCTCCGGTATACCCAGGCTGTAAGGGTACCAAAGAAGAAAAGAAAAAGTGTATGCAGGAAAAGATCGCCGAACACATCAGTAAAAATTTTAATACAGGATTATCTCAGGACCTTGGTTTATCTCCTGGCAAAAAGAAAGTATATGTCATTTTCAAAATTGACAAAACCGGTAAAATAACAAATGCGAGAGCCAGAGGACCTCATAAAAGGTTAGAAAAAGAAGCTTTAAGAGTAGTTAATATGCTACCAAAACTATCACCAGGTAAACAAAGAGGGATACCGGTAGGTGTATCCTATACCCTACCAATTACGTTACAAGTACAAATCTGATTCCATTTAATGTTAATAGAGTTAAATTAAGTTTTTAGTAAAAAAAGAGGTTGACATTAGTTAACCTCTTTTTAATTTCTTTCTGTTTAAATAAAAAGAAAAAAAACCTTGGGACTCTTTGACATCTCATGTCGCATCTATTTCAATTAATTGCCTTAAATTTGTGCTTTAATTGAATACCAATGAAGAACTTATTCTATTTGCTTCTCTTAATTTTTGGAGCTATACCTATTGTAAAGGCTCAGGAAATCATTCCTTTCCCAGATCTTAGTGAAAGTCATATCGTAGTTTACAATCAGGCGGAGGTTATTGATGATCATAATTATAGTCTATATACCAAGGATTATCAAGATTCTTTGAAGCAAGTTGATCTTGAAATAGAAGAGATAACTGAACGGATTCAAAAGGAATCAAACAAGATCCATAGAACCTCCCTTCAAACAGAAAAAACTATTCTTGTCAAGAAAAGATCAGGGCTTCTTCAGGAAGCTGAACTACTTGAAGATCTGAACAAATTCTATTGATCTCATTCATTAGTGAAACTTAAAAAGTTTTCTATTAATGGTCACTTGTCTACTATTCTTAATTTTTCAAAATAAGCTAGGATTCCTTTAGTTCATGAAATATTAAAGCCCAGTTTCCTTAACAATTGTTTAACGAGACCCGACAACTTCTGTCGTATCTCAAGTACATATTGAATGGTACTTTTACCTTGTAATTAAAAACAACATATCATGCAAAAGCTAAAAGAACTTATAGAGCAGGTAAGATTTACGGAATTGGATAAGATTGTCCAAATGAGTAAAGCCCAGGAGCTATACCTCAAAAAAGAAGCGCAATTGAATCAAGAATCTGTAAACCAATAATAGTGTTTGAATATTCAGGTGAATAGAATCATAATTTCCCATTTTATAATCATGTCAATATAGATTTATCTTGAGTAAATAAATATTGAAAAGCCTCAATTAGCGAATGCTAAATGAGGCTTTTTTCACAAAACATAACTGTTTGGAGAAATCAATTAGATACAGCTCTTAAAGGCATCCAAATATCTTCTGGCTGAAGATTACATTGTTCTATCATGTCAAGGCAATACTCCAATCTTCCCAAATCATCTGGGCTGGTGTTATTCGTTCCAAATGTGAATTTGACTCCGGCATCTTTAGCTCTTTTTATAAAACGAGCACTGGGTATCTTGTATCGAGCACTGATTTCCATGGCTACATCATTACTTTTAAGTACCGAAATAACTTTATCCATTCTAGCTTCTGTCCAAAGTTCGTCATATCGATTTTGAATCTCTTCCGGTAAGAAAGTGGCATTCACATATATGTCTATGGGCTCTTTGCCAATTATATTTTCTATCCTGTCTACGAGCTGGTCCATAAAATTTTGAGGATCACCAACCTCTGTTTCCTCTTTAAGCCATAAACGCATTCTCTTGCCATTGTCATTGGTCCAGGTCATAGCATCGGTAAAAACATAATCAAATTGATCAATAGTTTCTTTGGAAAAGAGTTCAAGCCATTCTCTTCCTTCCGCCTGCATTGCCAAATAAGTTTGAGGAGGCTTTTTAAAATCATTTATAAATTGCTGAAGAGAATCGTTAGATTCAAAACCCATATTGATTCCGCAGTTATAGGCGATCCCATAGGTAAAACCATAGGTCCTTGCATGCTCCAGGGTTTGTTCCATCGTTAATCCCTTTTTTAAATGCACATGTAGATCTGTTAATGGTATATTGCGTTTAGAAGCATTTAATAATTTTTTTTGATATACCGGGTCATCGAGTGCTATCCCCAAAGAAGGTAATCCATCTGCCAGAAGTTTTACTTTGATATCTTTGAAATACACCTTGCTTTCAGGATCATGACATTGCAATGCAAAAGTTCCTGCTCCAAGCAATCGCTGTTCCATATCTTTTAACCTTAAAGGCTGATCAGGTTGTGTGTAATCAACAATTAGTTCTCCATTGATATAGGTTTGAATGGTTTTATCCTGAACTTTGATCCGATAATCAAACCATTCATTATCCTGAACGGGAGATTTAGTCAAATTGCGTATCCCATATAAACTTCCTGTCATTTTAAGTTCAGTGTATCCATCATTACCTGTTTCAAAAACCGAATTGACTACCTGACATTCATATCCTTTCGATGGCCAACCCTCTTCCTGATACTCACTATGGAAATAGATACCTGAATTCGAATGCTTGGTGGTCTTCACTTTTACTTTCAATTCAAAGTTTTTAAAATTATGGCCTTTGACATTGCCCACATAAAACAAATGAGAACGAGATCCGGATGTGACGATTGCACCCTCTTCAATTTGCCAGGATGAGTTATTCTCCGAAGCCTTCCAGCCCTCCAGAGTCTCGCCATCAAACAGACTAACCCATTCACTTTTTTTCTCACATCCTGAGAAGAAAACCCAAAAACTAAGGACCATCACTAAAAACCACAACTTGTTTAAAGTTTTCATTGTAAAATATTTAAATATTCGCTCAAAAGTAAGAGACTCAAAGTATAATAACTCTAACAATTATCATGTATTCATTCTTTTTTACCTGAACGTCAGATTTAATTTGGGCCAATGAACTAGTTCCCTTTCCGAGCAGTCCATATATTTTATTAAATATTTTGTTCAACTTATTTGCATATAAGTTAAACAAATTGTATCTTTACCAGGAAATTGGACCACAATGATCTTAAATACGACATATACGAACAAGGAGAATGACGCCACCATTAACAATTTGGTAGGTAATCCTTATAGTTTTTTTAAAAAGCTCCAAATGAAAGGAATAGGATCTGGAAGAATGATCATAGACAAAGTTAGTCCAAAACTTGAAAAGACACTTTTGAACGGGCCAGATATTAATTATGCAAATATTGAATTGAGACCTGAAGGGATTTTAGTGAGAATAACAAGAAGACTTGACAACTTTACCTGGATCATCCCTTACTATCAGTTGTACACCTATATGACCAACGGTCTTAGTATTCATGGTCAAGGAAATTTTTTACAATTTAGAAACGACAGATTCTTAAAGACCAATAAAAATTTTATAAGAAAAATGCTGAATCTAAAAGTAGTTTATACAAAAGATTATTACATCTAAACCATAAAGCACCATGAAAATATATAGTATCGCCATCATTTGTCTCACTCTCGGACTTTTTTATAGTTTGGCTGTTCATCAGCAAAAGAATTGGACTTCCAAGGAACTTAAATCCTTTGTTTCTGAAATATATATGGATAATTTTGAGCATGAATCTGATATTGCTCCATATTTGATGATGGAAGATGATTTCTCCATGCAGGTGACAGGCAAAGAGCATAGGTATTTAAATACTGGCATTTCCTATATGGAACAGCCTACAATGATTGAAGAAAACCAATGTATTGCTGAAAATGGATTAGATCCAAAACCCAATATTTCCGGCTCTTAATAGTATTTAAGGAGAAGTATCGATTAAAATTATAATAGACAGATAGATAAGGTCTTATAGAAGTTATGAATGTTGAGGGGCATTCGACCAAGGTATAACAGCTCAGGTCATTCTATAAGGCCTTTCTGATGATACCATAGCAATAGTGCCTACCAAATGATGTCAACCTTATGCTGCGTTTTGTTTTGAATTTTTGGTTGTAACTTCTGTTCTCCGAACAATCTGAATAAATCTAATGATAAAAACGATTTTTAGACTTAATCCGGCAACAATTAAATAGGTTGGGTTAATAATTTCTTGTTCAATAGAGCGCAAATATAATCCTGATAGAAAAAGAAGCAATCCTAGGCCTAGGAAAATCAATTCCTTACCTGGCTTATATTCACCACTTCTTGCTTTGTATACCGTTTTACAAATAACTCCGGTAATAATCATTAGTAAACCAAAAACATCCAGGCCAGTAAGTTTTCTGATCAAGATACCAACTACTAATAAAACTATTCCAACAAACAACAATGATTTACGAGCCATGAAGATTTATTTGCCTGTTCAAATTTAGAATAAACCACTGATTCTAATAATGATTTTAATCATAGCAATTAAAAAAGGATAAAAGTGAAGTTTTTCATACCCTCTCTATCATCTTATCTAATATCAACGTCATAGCCAAATATCGGAATTTGGAGACCTATGATAAAACGCCAACGACTATTTACGATTTTAGTCAGATCATCACTGCTATCATCACCAGCATCCGGTAATGGGATATCAATAGGTTCGCCAAAATCTGAGGAACCTA
>RCNE010000662.1_pt1 | contig 18310 bp, 15 predicted proteins | sample 2041361 | NCBI WGS metagenome assembly RCNE01 (sample SAMN09708229, study PRJNA481090) | Marine sediment metagenome, whole genome shotgun sequencing project.
GATGATGTTCAAGACGTCTTCGTGGGTGAGCGGTTCGAAGTACAACCTGTCACTGGTGTCGTAGTCAGTCGAAACCGTCTCTGGATTGCAATTGACCATGATCGTCTCGTAGCCGGCATCTGCGAGCGCAAAACTGGCATGTACACAGCAGTAATCGAACTCGATCCCCTGGCCGATGCGGTTTGGCCCAGACCCCAGAATCATCACCTTGGGCCGATCGCTGCTCTTTACCTCGCTCGTGTCTTCCCATGTCGAGTAGTGATACGGGGTTTCCGCGTCGAACTCGGCGCCGCACGTGTCGACGGTCTTGAACGTTGGGTGAACCCCGGCTTCCTTGCGCGCTGCACGAACATCGGCTTCCGAAACCGACCACAGATATGCGAGCTGCATGTCAGAGAATCCGTGTTGTTTCGCGCGTTTCCATGAACGCCGGGTCATCGTTGCGATGGATTGTTGTTCGAGCACCTGACGTTCCTCGGTGATCCGCAACATCTGGTCCAAGAACCACGGATCCACTTTGGTCGCTTCATGCAACTCGTCCACCGAGGTACCACGGCGCAGACATGCCTCGAGCTTGAAGATGCGATCTGGCGTGGGAATGTTCGCTTCGTGCAGCAGGTCTTCGAGTGATGTGTCGTCGTACGCAGCTTCGCCCGGGTCGGCATTCAGGCCGTAACGACCCAGTTCCAGGCTTCGGAGGCCTTTCTGGAGGGACTCGGGAAAGGTGCGCCCAATGGCCATTGCCTCACCCACGGACTGCATCTGTGTACCGAGCACACCACTCGTGCCCGGAAACTTCTCAAAAGCCCAGCGGGGAATCTTCGTGACGACGTAGTCGATGCTCGGCTCAAAACTTGCGGGCGTCTCCCGGGTGATGTCGTTTGGGATCTCATCAAGGGTGTACCCAACGGCCAACCGCGCGGCGATCTTGGCGATCGGAAAACCAGTGGCCTTCGACGCGAGTGCGGACGATCGTGACACCCGAGGGTTCATCTCGATGACTACCTGTCGACCGGTCTCTGGGTCGACGGCGAACTGCACGTTCGAGCCTCCGGTTTCGACACCAACTCGGCGCATGACCGCAAAGGCAGCGTCGCGCATTTCCTGTAGCTCCACGTCACTCAACGTCTGGATTGGGGCGACGGTGATCGAGTCGCCCGTGTGCACGCCCATGGGGTCGAGGTTCTCGATCGAGCAGACGACCACCTGATTGTCTGCATGATCGCGCATGATCTCGAGCTCGTATTCTTTCCAACCAAGGATGGACTCCTCGACCAGGATCTCGCCGATCGGGCTCGCTGCGATGCCGTTGGAGGCGACCTGCTCGAATTCCTCCGCTGTCTCGGCAATGCCAGTTCCCTTCCCGCCAAGAATGTACGCAGGTCGAATGATCACCGGGAGGCCGAGGTCATCGACAATTTTGCGAGCTTCCTCCATGTTGTGCGCTGTTCCCGAGTCGGGAACATCGAGGCCGATCTCGATCATCGCCTTCTTGAAGGTCTCGCGATTCTCCGCGGTGTCGATCGCCGTGGCATCAGCACCGATGAGCTCGACGTCGTATGACTTCAAGATGCCTGCTGCGTCAAGATCCATGGCCAGATTGAGTGCGGTCTGTCCACCAAGCGTTGGCAGCAACGCATCAGGACGTTCTTTGGCGATGATTGCTTCGAGCACAGCAACATCGAGTGGCTCGATATAGGTCGCGTCCGCGAAGTCCGGATCGGTCATGATCGTCGCCGGGTTCGAGTTGGCCAAGACCACCCGGTACCCCTCTTCGCGCAACACACGGCAGGCCTGTGTCCCGGAGTAATCGAACTCGCACGCTTGGCCAATGACGATCGGGCCAGAACCGATCACCAGTATCGACGTGATGTCTGTGCGCTTAGGCATTGAGCGTCTCCGTTGAGAAGGTTTCCATCAGCTGTTCGAAGTCATCAAACAAATATCTGCTGTCGTGCGGACCGGGCCCTGCTTCAGGGTGATATTGCACGCTGAAGGCCGGCACCGTGGTCGACCGCAGCCCCTGCACGGTGTTGTCGTTGAGATTTATGTGCGTGAGCTCGGCGTTGGTAAGCGAGTCCTCGGCGACCGCAAAGTTGTGGTTCTGCGACGTGATCTCGACCTTGCCGTCGCGAAGTCGCTGCACTGGTTGGTTCCCACCGTGATGACCGAACGGAAGTTTGTAGGTCGTCGCCCCAAGTGTTGCCGCGAGAAGCTGATGACCGAGGCAGATTCCAAATATCGGCACGTCGCCAAGCAGCGAGTCGATCGTGTCACGAATGTGTCCGAGTGGTTCGGGATCTCCCGGTCCGTTCGACAAAAAGACGCCGTCGGGTTCGAGCGCCATGATGTCGTCAGCTGAGGTGTGCGCCGGAACGACCTCGACCGTGCCCAGCCGTTTCAGCTGCGTGAGAATCGATGTCTTGATACCGAAGTCCATGGCCACGATGCGTCGCGGTCCGTCCGAGGTCACCGTGTACGGGGCGTCGCAGGTGACGGTTGCGACGAGGTCGAGCCCATCGGTACCGGGCTCTGCGATAGCGGCGGCGCGGAGAAGGTCTTCATCGGCCGTACCGAACGCGCCAGGCATTGCTCCGAGGTCTCGGATGTGACGCGTGAGACGTCGGGTATCGAGTCCTGCGATTCCTGCGATGCCGTGCTCAACGAGATAATCGGAAAGTTCGCCTTCGCTCCGATAGTTGCTTGCCCGACGCGCAGGATCACGAATGATCACTCCACGACAGAAGGGTTGCCGAGACTCTTCGTCGATGCTGTTGACGCCGTAGTTCCCGATGTGGGGATAGGTGAAGGTGATGATCTGACCTGCGTAGGAGGGGTCGGTGATCACCTCTTGATAGCCGGTCATCACGGTGTTGAAGACAACCTCGCCGGCACTGATACCTCCGGCAGGTACTGCGCCGATGGCCTCCCCCTCAAACAACGTGCCATCTCGTAGCACCAATGCTGCTTCGCGAATGTTGTTCATCGTGTTGCAACTCCCTCTCGCACCATGTGTTCTCCAAAGACGATCGTATGAAGAACCCGTCCTGTTACTTCTCTACCTTCATACGGCGTGTTCTGACTTCGACTTGCCATCGCGCTCCCCGAGATCACCCACGATTCGTTGGGGTCCACGATGGTCACGTTTGCTGGCTCGCCCTCGACGATCGGACGCCCATGACGATCTGCAATACCGGCAATCTGTGCTGGCTTCCAGCTCATCAACCCAATGATGTCGGCGATTGGTAGATCGAGTTCATTCATGGAGATGGCCAGCGCCGTCTCCAGGCCGAGCATGCCTGCGGAAGCGTGGTCGAACGGGAACTCTTTGGTGTGTGGTTCGTGTGGCGCATGGTCGGTGGCGATGGCGTCGATGGTCCCGTCGGCGAGGCCTTCACGTATCGCCGACACGTCGGCCTGGGCCCGCAACGGCGGCTGCACCTTGAAGACCGGGTCGTAGTTCGCGCACGCTGCATCGGTGAGCGTGAAGTGATGTGTGGTTGCCTCTGCGGTCACCCGAATGCCTTCCGCCTTGGCCTGTCGCACGATGCGCACACCTTCGGCGGTTGACACGTGCTGGAAATGGATCTGCGCTCCGGTCCGGCGAGCGAGCGCAATATCACGGCGCATCATCAACGTCTCAGACTCGGGTGGCTGACCACCGATGCCGAGTTTGGTCGACCATTCACCCTCGTGCATATGGCCGCCAGCGCTGAGCGCATCGGTCTCGCAGTGCTGCGCGAGAACGACCGGTGCACCACCGGTGATGGACGCGAGACCAGTTGCGTACTCCATGATCCGGCGCATGAGGGCAGGATCTTGCACACCTCGGCCGTCATCGGTGAACACCCGAACTCCCATTGCGGCCAGTTCACCCATCGGGGTCAACAGTTTTCCGGCACGATCTACAGTCATCGCCGCTGCAGGTACCACCTCGCACGCGGCGCCCTCGGAGAGCGCGAGGATATCTCGGACGACTGACGGGCAGTCGACGGCAGGGCTGGTGTTGGGCATCGCGACGACTGCGCTGAACCCGCCGAGTGCGGCTCCGCGGGCCCCGGTGATGATGGTCTCGGCCTCTTCGCCACCGGGCTCGCGCAGATGTGCGTGCAGGTCGACCAATCCGGGCATAACCAACATGTCGGACGCATCGATGATCGTCGCATCCAGCGGTGCATCAAGAGACGGCCCGACCTCGACGATCAGTCCGCGATCGAGACGGACATCTGCGCTGCGGACTCCTGACTGGTCGACCACCTGGCCGCCACGGATCACGATGTTTTCTGGTTGGAACGACCGGCGACTCGCTTCGAGATTCATGAGGCCACCCGATCTGCTGCAGCTGAACCAATCACGAGGTAGAGCACCGCCATTCGAACAATCACTCCGTTTGTCACCTGGTTCAGGACACGAACGCGAGAATCGTCGATCACCTCCGGTGAGATCTCAATCCCTCTGTTCATTGGTCCGGGGTGCATGATCAAGGCCGAACTTGGCAGCCGCTTTGCTCGCTCACGAGTCAGGCCGAAGGCGCGGTGGTACTCGCCCAACGACGGGACCAGGGCCTGGTCCATCCGTTCATGTTGCATCCGCAACAGATAGAGCACGTCGGTCTCGGCAAGCACCGCGTCGAGATCGTTCGACACCTTTGCGCCCAGTACCTCAACGTATGGCGGCAGCAGGGTTGGAGGAGCCACGAGAGTCACCTCAGCTCCGAGAAGCCGGAAGGCATCGATGTTGCTTCGCGCCACACGAGAATGTGCGATATCGCCCACGATGGCGATCCGCAGTCCTTCGAACTTTCGCCCCTCTTCTCGGATCGTGTAGACGTCCAGCAGCGACTGGGTCGGATGGGCGTGCCACCCATCGCCAGCGTTGATGACCGACGCCGAGGCCCATCGCGAGATCTGCTCGGGGGCGCCAGAGGAGCCGTGTCGAACCACGATGGCATCGACGCCCATGGCCTCGATCGTCTCAACCGTGTCTCGGAGTGACTCCCCTTTGTTCACCGACGAGCTCGACGCGGAGAAGTTCAAGATGTCCGCCGAGAGCCTCTTCGCTGCAGTCTCGAACGACGTTCGTGTTCGCGTCGAGTCCTCGAAGAACATCGATGCAACCGTTTTCCCGCGAAGTGCTGGCACCTTCGGGATGGGCCGCTGGCAGACCTCAGCAAAGCTGTCGGCAACGAGCATAATCTCGTTGATGCCATCAGGTCCGAGTTGACTAATCGTGAGGAGATCTTTCATGGAGTGTCCGCCTCTCGGGTCCCTTCGTCGATGGTCACCCGCGTCCCAAGCTCGACCGAATCGAGCGACACGCGCACCATCTCGTCGAGCGCTGTTGGAAGGTTCTTCCCGATGTAGTCGGGACGAATCGGTAGCTCGCGATGACCGCGATCGACCATGACCGCAAGTTGAATCGATCGCGGGCGACCAAAGTCGGTGACCGCATCGAGAGCAGCACGCACTGTTCGCCCGGTAAACAAAACGTCGTCGCACAAGACGACGTTCTTGTCGCTCACCGAGAAGGGAATCCTGGTGACCTCAGGGAGAATCGACGTCGTGGAGATGTCGTCACGATGGAAACTCGCGTCAACAGATCCGATGGGCAGCTCGATCCCCTCGATTGCGTGGAGGGCCTCGCCGAGAGCGTTGGCGATAGGGACGCCACCTCGCTCCAACCCGATGATGACGACATCGTCGAGCCCGCTGTTGCGTTCGAGGATCTCATGGGCCATACGTTTGATGGCTCGCGCCACTCCGGCGCTGTCGAGAATCTCTGTGCGGGGAACGAAACGACGCATCGTGTCTCGACCAAACGCCACAGCACGAGGGCGTCGGAGATCCGCGTCTTTCACTAGTCCTCCTGATCCGTACTGGCCTCACGGGACCAATTTCACGAACAAATTTCACCGTAGTGGTTTGGCCAGCCGGTTACGCCCGCAAATCGACTAATTTCGTGAAGATGCGAAACTTTGCACAGGTCGACGTGTTCACCAATGCGCCATATCTCGGAAATCCGCTCGCAGTGGTCCTCGATGCGGAGGGCATGAGCGACGAGGAGATGGCCCAATTCGCGAATTGGACGAACCTGAGCGAGACGACGTTCTTGCTCCCACCCATCGATCCCACCGCCGACTATCGAGTGCGAATCTTCACACCGAGCACGGAGTATCCATTCGCTGGTCACCCAACGATCGGTTCGTGCCATGCCTGGCTTGAAGCAGGCGGGGTACCCAAAGGCGAGCACGTGATTCAGGAGTGTGGAGCGGGACTCGTGCCCTTGCGACGAAACGATGGTCGGCTGGCGTTCGCTGCGCCGCCACTCCTTCGCAGCGGACCGCTGAGCGCAGACGAACTCTCCTCGGTATGCGCCGCGCTCGACATCAAGCAGGACGCCGTCATCGACTCGAACTGGGTGGACAACGGCCCCGGTTGGGTAGCCGTGCTCCTGGAGGACGCTGAGGCCGTTCTGGACGTCGTTGCGGACTTTGGAGCCGTAGGCGACTTCGCAATCGGCGTGGTGGGAGTTCCCAAAATCGGGGTTGTTGCCAGCGATGGGGTCGGACTCGTGGTGCGCGCGCTCTATAACGAGAAGGGCGACACGGGTGAAGACCCGGTCACGGGAAGCCTCAATGCGTCCGTCGCGCAGTGGTTGCTGTCGACCGGACGGATCGAAGCGCCGTATGTCGCGAGCCAGGGCACCAAACTTGGCCGAGACGGTCGTGTCTACGTCGAGGCTGCGGACGGCGAGGTCTGGGTAGGCGGAGATGTGATTACTTGCGTCTCGGGAACCGTCGACCTGTAGCCAGGAAGGCCGGTTGCCTCAGCTGATCCGGTGGGCGAATGCGCGACGCGTCGACGTCGTCGGCAGTTCGTTCCACTCAGCCTTGGTCAGCAGTCCGCTCGCGACCTCATTCTGTAGGTCGACAAGGGCAATCAGCCCGACCAGTTCCAACTGCTCGGCGAGACGCTCGGCCATCACAAGGAGCGTGCGGCCGAATCCTCGCCCTCGGACATCCCCGTGGAGCCAAAACCCGAGCTCGGCGATGCTCCGCTCGGGGTCCACTTGAAATCCGATCTCGCCGAAGACGCTGTTCGCATCGTCCACAAGCACCACGTCGATTCCGATGCTCGCGATTGTTTGACTCGCGGTCCCGCGAATCCAGTTCGCAGCGAATTCAGCAGTCGAATCGGGAGGGACTGGATTCCATCGTGCGATTACTGGGTCTTGCCACGCAGAAGCCAGGACTGGCGCATCGTCCTCGTGCCACGGACGCAGTTGGAGGCCGCCCGTTGGCTCGAGGGCCGCGCACACCACGCCGATCGGCGTGGCGGGCTCAGAGGTCGTCTTCGCCCCGTTGGGTCGACGCGAGCTTGACCAGGATGCCGTTGATGAACGGTGCGGACTTCTCGGTCGAATAGTCGTTGGCCAAAGCCACACCTTCGGCCACGACTGCTGTAGCAGGCACCGAAAGGTTGTGGATGAGTTCCCAGACACCCATGCGAAGTATTGAACGATCGATGCCGGGCATTCGCGACACGGTCCAGTCCTCCGCGACCTCGTCGATGAGGGCGTCGATTTCACCTTGGTGCTCGGCGACCCCATGCGCAATCGAGAACCCGTAGTCCTCAAGGTCGGCGCGGTTTCGTTCGAGAACCGTGGCCATGTCGTCGCCGGTCATGTCGGCTTCGTAGAGATATGCAAGACCGGTCTCGCGGTCTTCGCGCCTCGAGAGGTGCAGCGGTGAGTTGTTCACGCGCGCGACAGGTAGTCGCCAGAACGGGTGTCGACCTTGACGACATCACCGATGTTCACGAAGAGCGGCACCTGAATCGACTTACCAGTTTCCAGTGTCGCTGGTTTGGTCCCGCCCGATGAGCGGTCACCTTGCAGCCCTGGCTCAGTTTCCGCGATCGTCAGCTCGACCGACGCTGGGAGATCAGTACCAACAATCTCTTCCCCATACAGCAACACCGTTGCAGATCGGCCCTCGATGATGAAGTCCGCTGCTTCGCCCAATGTCTCGGGCATGACGTTGCGCTGGTCGAATGTCTCGTTGTCCATGAAGACGAAATCTGTGCCGTCTTTGTACAAGTACTGCATGTCGCGCTTGTCGATCATGGCGCGTTGGACCTTTTCGCCCGCACGGAAGGTTCGGTCGACGGTCGAGCCGGTGCGGACGTTCTTTAGCGTGCTGCGCACGAACGCTCCACCCTTGCCGGGTTTCACGTGCTGGAACGCCATCACCTGCACGAGAGCGCCATCGAGGTCGAGGTGCATCCCGTTCTTCAAATCGTTCGTTGTGATCGTAGGCATGGTGCTCCTCGTACGCGGGCGTCATCGTGTGTCGTCAGTTGACGACGGGCTGCTTGGCGCTTTGGGTCAGAGGTTCTGCCCCTTTTGCGGTGACCACCACCGTGTCTTCCCAGCGAACTCCCCCATAGTCGGGGATGTACACACCTGGTTCGACAGTGATGACGTGGCCAGGAGCGAGCGTAGCAGTGCCCTTTGCACTCACCGACGGTGCCTCGTGGATATCGAGGCCGACTCCGTGACCGGTTCCATGGGTAAACCACTCCCCGAATCCAATGTCGTGAAGGTGCGACCGGCATACATCGTCGATGCTCGAGGCAGCAACGCCGACTGCAATCGCATCGACGCCGGCCTGCTGACTCGAGTGAACGCCATCGAGCAACTCACGTTGACGCCGGCTCGGTTCGCCCAAGACAAAACTACGGGTCATGTCCGATCTGTATCCACGAACTTCGGCTCCGAAGTCAATGATCACGAGATCTCCGGTCGCCAATCGGCGTTCAGTCGCCTGATGGTGTGGCCGTGATGAGTTCGGCCCTGATGCAACGATCGTGTCGAAACCACTCCCGTCGGCACCACCATCGAGGACCAGTTGGTCGAGCCGCCTTGCAACTTCTCGTTCAGTAGGACCCGGACCGAAGTCCTCAAGCAGTGCAAAGAGTGATGAGTCAGCAATCAACGCGGCGCGACGCATGAAGCCGATCTCGTCATCGTCTTTGATCTCACGAAACAACTCGATGATTCCGTTCGTCGGAACAACTCGATCCTCGCCCAGGTCGTCGATCAGTGACCGTGCGTCGAGCCACGAGACATGTGCTGCCTCGATCCCAACGGATCCTGCTCCTTCGACCAGACGAATCACTTCACCCCGTGCAGCGCCTGGGGCAATGATGATGTCGACCGAGAATCCAGCAGCGTCGACCTCGTCCCGGGCCCTCTCGGCGTACCGGCTGTCTGTCAGCAGCGTGGCTCGGCCATTGGCAAGAACGACCGTGCCGTTCGAGCCACTGAAGCCTGTGAGATAACGAATGTTGCTCCCGTTCGACACGATCAGGGCGTCGACGCCTGCGTCCGCGAGGCCAGCCAACGCAGATTCGATTCTGCTCATCGCATGAACCTCTCATAACTCTCCGCTATGGCGTCGCCGTCGATATCGGTGACGACCTCACAACCGTTGTCGCCGTCGAGGATGAAGGTGACGCCATCGAGCGCTTTCTTGTCTCGTCCCAATAGTGGCAAGATTCGCTCGAACGAGGGTGAACCTGGCGGCCTCATCGGCAGATCGTAGGCGGCCAAAATTCGCCGGTGTTCGGCCACTCGTTGTCCGTCGATACGTCCAAGTGTGCGAGCGAGTTCCGCCGCAAACGCAATCCCGATTGCGACGGCCTCTCCATGAAGAAGGTCGTGATCACCAAGGGTTTCGAGGGCATGTCCGAGGGTGTGTCCGTAGTTGAGGAGGGCCCGCTGACCGCCTTCCCGCTCGTCGGCGATGACCGCAGCCGCCTTCAGGCGAACCGAAGCTTCGACGCGGTCGGCGAGGGCGTCGGCTTCGAGCCTGCCGCTCTGCAGGTCGCGAACCGCAAGCGCGTTGAGGGAGCCATCGTCAAGGAAGTGATATTTGGCGAGCTCGCCAAGGCCGGCTCGATAATGGCGAGCGGGCAGCGTGTCCAGCACCTCGAGGTCGCACAACACCGCGTGCGGCTGCCAATACGTCCCGACAAGATTCTTCCCCTCGGGAAGGTTCACGCCGGTCTTTCCGCCGATTGCTGCGTCGATCTGCCCAAGAAGTGACGTCGCGACCTGCACCACCGGAATTCCTCGGTGATAGACCGAAGCCGCAAACCCAGCAACGTCGGTCACGATCCCGCCGCCGACGCCAACGACGACGTCATTACGGTTGAGCCCCCACTCCGCCCAGTGCCGGCACAATGTCTCCACGGTCGACATCACTTTGGCCGACTCGCCTTGCGCAATGTTGAAGGCGCGCTGTGTCCGACCTGACTCGACATCGATTCCGATCGACTCCTGAGTCACGATCGCAACGCGTTGCGCGCTGGCCGGAAGGTGCTCCGCAAGGGAGTGCCGAACGCCGTGCCCGATAAGAACCGGATACCGACGGTCACCTAGATCAATGTCCACGGTTCGAAGGTCGTCCACCCCCCGAGTGTAGATGCCGCACCAGCCTGCTCAGGCGAGAATGCTGCCAGCATCGAGTAACCGATCGGATGCCACGACGAGGAACAAGGTCGACACTGCGAGCGCTGGCCCAAACGGAAATGCAGTCTTGAGAAGCGGGTCGAGTGAACCGTCCTCAGCTGGGGGAAAATCTGGATCCGGGAGGAAGCCCGGTCCAAACGCACGACGCCCGATTCCGACCAGCAGACCCGAGAAGATCCCAAGGATCATGCCGAACAACAATGCCCAGACGACGAGCCGCGCTGCGTCGATGCCATTCGTGGCTGACCAACCAAGGAACACACCCAGCAAGAGGGCCAGTTTCACATCGCCAAAGGCCAGTCCCGCCGGGTAGACGACGTTGAAGATAAAGAGCACTGATGCATAGGCAAGCCCCGTGATCACCGCACGGACGACGTGATCGCCGGCGTCGTTGGGAACAGAGAGCACTGAGAGAACAACGAGGGACAGACCGAGTGAAGGAAAGACCAACCGATCAGGCAGGCGGTACCGGACCATGTCGACTGCCGAGAGAGTGATGAGGCTCGACGTGAGCAGCAGGATCGGGATGAGCTGCCAACGCGATCCGATTGTGGCCGCAATCAGCAAGAAGGCCGCTCCCGTGAGCAGAACCACCGGAAGCCGCGCTGACGAGACTCGCTCTCCGCAGGTACGACACGCGGAGCCAGCAGTCCGGATCGGCAGCCATGCGGTGCGCCCAAGTTGGGCCGAACATGCCCGACAGGTAGCGACGGGTCGGCCACCACCGGACTTGTCGGGAACGACCTCGGCAAGAAGCGCCAAGACGGCACCGACTGCGAGTCCGAGAACACCGGTGAGAAGGGCAAACACGTCAGTCGCGACGAAGGAACTTGAGAACGCTGCCGCGCTCATCATCCGAGCTGTCGTTCAGGAGTTCGCCCAGATCGCCGAACGGATCACCTTCGACCGAAGGAGGCGGAGGGTTGTTGTCAGGCACGAAGGTTCCATCCAGTTCCCAGTTTTCGGGGTCTGCGGCGCGGCTTTCCAGTTCGTCGGTCATGGAGGCAAGGTCATCGAGGACTTCGCCCGCCATCTCGGTGGCTGAGTGAGGAATCTCCGGTGTCGCGAACGACTCGACGGGAAACTGTGATTCAGGCACCGGAGCGGTCGGATGTTCGAACGTCGAGGCCGCTGGTGGTGGCGGTGCGGGAAGATCAGCGAGGTCCATGGCCCCTGGAATATCAGGTACAGGCACGCCATGGGTCGCGAACGGCGTTGGCGGCGCTGGAACGTCGATCACATCGAACGGCGAAGGCGCCGGGGTTTCGTAGACAGGCTCCGCCTGGGGTTGGTCCACTGCCGCTGTTGGCATTGACGTCATTGGCTGAAGGGGTTCGCTGAGCGCTTCGTGCCCATTCGACCAGCCATCGTCGTCATCGAGTGTTGACGCCGCTTCTGGTGCGGGCCCGTCATTGGCAACAGGTGTCGCGGCAGACGAGTACACGGCCCCGCTGTGTCCGTCGGGCTCGAGGACGTATTCAAGTTCGGAGAGATCATCCATTCCAGATGCACCGGCGAACTCGTCGACTGGAGCGGCCTCAACTGGCGCTGCTGCGAACACGTTGGTCTCAAGCGGGGAAACCTCGGTCGGGGCAACGGGTTCCGCAAACGACATGGTGGGCTCGGGGATTGCTTCCGGAGTCGGCTCGTCAAGGTGTGGTGAAGGCGCTTCGACATCAACCATTTCGAGCATGTCCACGGGTTGGAATGGTGACTCCGGCACGACATCGATCTCGGGTAGAATTTCTTCGGGGAAACCTTCGAATGTCTGGTCTGAACCGGAGGGCTCGGCCTCGTGAAACGAGAAGCCCCCATGTTCAGCTAACTCCTGCACGTCACCGTCAGCAGAAAACCCTTCGACAACCGTTTCGGGGTCTTGCACCGGCGCCTGATCAATTGCTACATCGACCTCGATCTCGAGCTCGATATCGAGCGGATCGATCGCACGGACGATCAGAAGTCCAGCGTTGGTCATTGCGAGCGCCGTGAGCGACGCATCGAGAGCGCTCAGCTCCAGGGCGGATGCGAGCTGTAGTGAGGTGCTTCCGTCGCCGATCATCTGCAGTGCTTTCCACCACTCGGGTTGGATCGTGACCGAACCATCGAGTTCGTCGTTTCTGATCAACAGGTGGTTCGGCGAAGGGATGATGTCTTCGACATCGGTCCACTTCTCGGCAATGTCGACGGTACGAGCGAGCACACTGCCGACGTCTTCGCCAGGCGATTGGGGCTCGGGAGCGCGATCTTCGTCGAAGTAGAACGTGCCATCAAGCTCGGAAACGACGTAATACGTCGCCTCAGCGGCATCAACACCGCTTTCGCGTATGAAGCTGTATTCGGCCTCGACAACCGAACCTTCGTCAAAGCCATAGGACGCGGTTCCCATCTCGGTCGTGACATCCAGGCGCCCAGACGCGGAACGGTCCGAAAGAAATTCCAGCACCTCGGTGATTCCGAGGGTTTTGAGGGTGCCTTGCAGTGACATGGAGATGCTCCGATGGGTCCGCTTCTGAAGCACAATCGGCACGTTGGCTATGAAATTGAAGAGTTCCTGTCCCGCGGTTCACCGGCAGCTGCGGCGATCATCACCTCGAGGGGCGCTGCAACCCCGGTCCATGCGGTGAACTGTGCCGCTGCCTGACCCGCCAGCATCGACAGACCGTCGACGGCTCGAAGATCACGTGCCTGCGAAGCGCGTAAGAGCGGCGTAGCGACGGGGTCGTACACAATGTCGACAACAACAACGTCGTCACGAAGGACGTCGACGTCGAACGGCACCAGTCCAGCCCCTGACGTCCCAGCCATTCCCACTGGTGTGGCGTTCACGACAAGGTCCGCCTGTCGCAGTGCGCTCACGTCATCAGGCGAGGCAATACCACCGCCAACCTTCGCCGCCGTCACGGCCCGATCGTGGTGCCGAGCCACAACGGAGATAGATCGGGCGCCTGCTCGTGCACAGGCCTGGATGATCGACCGTGCAGCACCACCTGCCCCATAGACCCCAACGTGCATGTCGGCGACATCGATGCCGTGCGCATGAGAGAGGCCGAGCAAGAAGCCATCACCATCGGTGTTGTTCCCAACGAGCTGCCCATGGGTGTTGGTGATGTGGTTGACGGCGCCAAGCACCCTTGCCGAGCTGGTGAGCTCGTCCACCTCGGGAATCACGGCCTCTTTGTGCGGCATCGTCACGGAGAGACCGCGCATTCCCGTCTCGCGCATCATGTCGATCACTGATGCGAGCTCGTCGGGTTGGACAAGTAGTGCTTCGTACTCGAGCGAGATTCCGGTCGCCCGCGCCGCAGCGAGGTGAATTGCCGGCGACCGCGAGTGTTCGACCGGAGACCCGATTACACCCGCTCGAATCGGATCCGTCGAGGGAGTCGATCGCGCGGTGTTATTCAGAGCGTTGTCGTTCAGAGCGTTGTCGTTCAGCAGTAGCCCCGATCGGCGCAGATGGCTTTCGCTGCCTGGAATTCGCCATCCGTGGTTGCGAACGTGTGGCCACCATCTTCTTCGGTACGGACGTAGTAGAGCCACGATCCATCTTCGGGGTTCAGCGCAGCTCGAATCGCCTTTTCGCCTGGTGCGGCAATCGGCGTCGGCGGTAGCCCATAGTTACCGAGATCTCGGGTGTTCCATGGTGAGGTGCTGTCGAGATCTTCCTGCGTGAGGTCGGCGCAGGGCTTCTGAGCGGCGTAACACGATGTTGCGTCGATTCCAAGAGAGAATCGACCATTCAACAGACGGTTGTAGATCACACGGGAGATCCGGCCGAGATCGTCATCGATGAGATACTCCTCCTCGATCAGCGACGCGATCGTCAGCACCTGGTAGTCGGTGAGTTCGAGCTCATCGATCACCGGAGACCTGCCTGACTCCTCGACGATCTGGTTGAACTTGAGTTCCATCGTGTCCGCCATCCTGACAAGAATGTCGAGCGCATCGGCCTCGTTCTTCTCGTCGATCTGATACGTGGCGGGAAAGAGTAAACCTTCCTTGCCGCTGCCCGTCGGATCTGGACTACCTGCCAAGGGACCATCGGGCACGCCGGTCAGGCCGACACTGACCAACGTCGCATCAAGTTCTGACTCGAGCTGGGCCTTGGTGAACCCGGGGTTCTCGGCGTTGAGCACGTCGATGATCTCTTCGAGCCGGAGTCCTTCAGGAATGGTCACCGAGAAGAACTTCGGCGGCACTGGGCCCACACCATCGAGACACTCGAGAGTCTCATCAAACGACATGTTCTCTTGCAGGCACACATAGTCTCCTGCTTGAAAATCGCCGTCGAGGTTGTCGCCCAACCAGTAGCGAAAGAGCGTCGGGTTCGAAATCACACCGTCAGCAAAGAGCTGCTGGGTCACGACGTTCGCGGTAGCGCCAGATTGGATGGCGAACTCGACCGACGAGCCTGGTTCACCTGGCGGGTCGTACTGGTCATCGAACCATGTCGTGACCCGCCCATAGACGAACGAAACTCCGAGCACGAGCACGAACCCAATGAGCAGGAAGCGAAACACCGGCCCTGTCCGGCGCGGCATACGAACCCAGTCCCGACGGTCGATGACCTCGACCGGTTGGACCTGTTCGCCCGCGGGGCGAACCGAGTCAGGTTCGACGGTCGGGTCGACCCACGTCCCGACGCCGACGGCAGGGTCACCGAACACGTCATCGCGTGGTTCGTCGAAGAGCGGAGACGGGGCGTCGATCGTCGCTGTTTGTTGGGCCGAAGCAGGCGCTGCGCCCGCTGGATGGCGCTTGCGTCCTTCGGGTGGACGTTGCAACGGGTCACCCGATGGGCGTGGCCCCGGTGCTTGTCGACCCGTTCCATCGTGGGCCACAGGACCGAACCGGCTCAGCAGTCGATCGACACCTGAGGCGTCGGGAACTGTCTGATCGGAATCTGGAGTCTGCTCTGTCATGTTCGTTCTTTGTCCATCCAGCCCTGCAAGATCACCTGCGCTGCGATCATGTCGACCATGTCGCGACGATCGCGGCTCCGGACGTTCTGTTCGTCGAGGGACCGGTGTGCGGTGACCGTCGTCAGACGCTCATCGTAGGTGACGAAGGGCAGTGAAAAGGTGGCACGCAGCCGATCGAACACTTTCATGGTGCGCCGCACCGCTACGCCACGTCCACCATCGAGCTGCAGGGGGATGCCAACCACTACCACCGTGGGTTCCCACTCATCGATGATCTCGCCGATTCGGCGGTCAGCGGCTGCCCGGTCACGAGCGCCGACAACTTCGAGTGGCGTAGCCACGGCACGCCGGTCATCGCTGATGGCGACGCCTATTCGATGTGAGCCGAGGTCGAGCCCAAGAGCTCTTCCCGGCGCGTCGATTGGGCTCACCCCGCCGACGAGCGGATGAGCTCGAGCGCAGCATCGAGTTGTTCTGCATCACGCCCACCTACAACCGAGATGTCTGGAGCCTTTTTACCGCCGCCGCCGACGAGTTTTGCGGCGTCCGCAATCCAATTGCCGGCATGGAGCGCAGAATCCTCAGACACCGCAGCGACGAGGGCGACACCGCCACCATCGAGCGCGGCGCCGAGAGCCACAGCGGCAACACCCTTGTCTCGGATCGCGACGGCCAGATCGCGGAGAGAATCGCGATCGAGGTCATCGATGCGGGCGACCACGGTTCCATCGACAGCGCCAGCAGCCAACTCACCAGCTCGCCCAACGGCAGACTGGCGTTTGGCAGCAGCGAGCTCTTTGCGTACGTCAGCCAGTTCGTGCATGCGTCGCTGGACCCCGGAAACGACATCGTCGACAGGGACGCCAACTGCGTCGGCCAAGGTGGCCACCACTGCTTGTTCTGACCGAAGCAGGTCGACTGTCGTTGCGCCAGTGACCGCCTCAACGCGTCGGATATTTGAACCAATTGAGCTCTCGGAGACGACCTTGAGCAGTCCAATGTCACCGAGCGCGGCCACATGAGTGCCGCCACACAATTCGATCGAATGTGGACCGGCCTCGAGCACTCGCACAACGTCGCCGTATTTGTCACCGAAGAATGCGATTGCGCCCTTTTCTTTGGCAGCGTCCATCGACATCTCTTCATGTGATGTCGTCGGGTTCGAAAGAACATCTGTGTTCACTCGATCTTCGATCTCCGCAATCTGATCGGCAGTGACGGCTTCGAAGTGGCTGAAATCGAATCGCAGCCGGTCGGGCCCGACCATCGAACCTTGCTGCTGCACGTGATCGCCGAGCACGGAGCGAAGAGCTGAGTGAAGGAGATGAGTGCCGGTGTGGTTTCGTCGAATGGCTGCCCGGCGGTCCACATCGATCGATGCGATCACCTCATCGCCCACCGACAGCACGTTGTCTGCGCCGTGCCCACGATGCAGATGCAGCGTCGGCACGGCATAGGTGCAGTCGGTTACCTCGAGCACTCCCCCGGGCCCGGTGATCGTTCCGATGTCGCCGATCTGTCCACCTGACTCGGCGTAGAACGGAGTCGAGTCGAGCACCACTCCCTCCGGGCCGACCCAGACAACTTTTGCCGAGACATCGGTGAGGTGTTCTCGACCGACGAACTCGGTTCCGCCGTGTTCGTCGAGAACAGCGACGAACGTCGACAGATCGGCCCCCACGTTCTTCTTTTTTTGGTCGGCGCGGGCGCGTTCGCGCTGCTCGGTCATTGCCACCGCGAACCCTTCGGTGTCGACGGCTCGCCCACGTTCTTGGACGATCTCTTGGGTGAGCTCGAGCGGGAACCCGAACGTGTCATGGAGCTTGAATGCAACCAATCCAGAAAGCGGTGCGTTCTCTTCGACTGCGTCCATCTCTGCATCAAGGATGCTCAACCCGGTCTCGATTGTCTGGCGGAACCGGACCTCTTCGCGCTCGACCATCGTGCGGATCGAATCTTCGTTCTCTCGAATCTCGGGATAGTCGTCGCCCATGATTTCAACGACCGTGGACACGAGCGAGGCCATGACCGGATCGGTCACGCCGAGCAAATAGGCGTGGCGAATCGCACGCCGCATGATCCGTCGAAGGACGTATCCGCGATCCTCGTTCGATGGAAACACTCCGTCGTTGATCATGAACGTCGTCGACCTGGCGTGGTCGGCAAGGATTCGGAGAGATACATCGGACTTGGGATCTGCGCCGTCGGAAACACCAGTCAACGCGGACGCCGCCTGAAGAAGTTTCACGAACTCGTCGGTCTCCCAGACCGATCCCACTCCTTGCAGGACCGTGAGTATCCGCTCGAGTCCGGCGCCAGTGTCGATCGACGGCTTGGGCAACGGCACCTGTGACCCATCCGGCTGCTGATCGAACTGCATGAACACGAGATTCCAGATCTCCACGAAACGTGCATCAGCATCGAGATTTTCTGGTCCACCGTCTGGGCCGTATTCGGGGCCGAGGTCATAAAAGATCTCCGAGCACGGTCCGTTGGGACCGGTATCGGCCATCCGCCACCAGTTGTCTTCATCGAGACGCTGGATTCGATCGCGTGGAACGCCGACCTTTGTGGCCCAAATCTCTTCTGCCTCATCGTCGGTGAGATGGCAGGTGATCCAAAGCTTGTCGGCGTCGAGGCCGAGCACGTCGGTCAACAACTCCCAGGCAAACGGAATTGCGTCCTCCTTGAAGTAGTCACCGAAGCTGAAATTGCCCATCATCTCGAAGAACGTGAGATGTCGCGCTGTGCGACCTACTTCATCGAGATCGTTGTGTTTGCCGCCAGCGCGGACGCACTTCTGCACAGTGGTGGCTCGCAAGTAGGGCGCCTTTTCAGTGCCCTGAAAGAACGGC
>RCNE010000663.1_pt1 | contig 18306 bp, 18 predicted proteins | sample 2041361 | NCBI WGS metagenome assembly RCNE01 (sample SAMN09708229, study PRJNA481090) | Marine sediment metagenome, whole genome shotgun sequencing project.
CTTTATGGTCTTTCACCATATGAGATGCAAAAACCACCTTGCTGGTTAGATTCAGGTCATGAATTTGATCTACAATTTCGTTATAATATTGCCGATTCTGATCGTCATTATTATTTCCTGTAATGACCAACTTAAGCTTCTTGTCATTCAATTTATCTAATAATGAAATGGCTGTTTCTATCCCTTTTCTTCGCACAATACGTGTTACTTGTAATAAAGCGATCTCATTATGAGCAACACCAATATCTCTGAGAAAGTAACTATTGTCTTTGTTTGGAATGCCATATGTACGATCAAAATCCATCACATTAGGAACCAATGTGGCATCCAGAAGGAATTTGCTCTTAAAAGTTTCTACCCCAAAAGTGTTAATTACGGCATGTCTAACATCAGGCAGCAGTAGTGGAAAGGTGTCATTAATCAGCGTATTGATCTCGGAATGGGCAGAAACATATCGTTTACCTCTTTCCCAATGAAAATCATGATCATGGGTAACAATTGGTAAACCTGTATTTTTAACCAGTTTTTTAATGGCTACCCCCATAGAAATGTGACTGGGTAGTGCGGAAGCATTTTCTGAAAGCAGTACTTCAATTTTATTGGAACGTACCCAGCGACTTAATTTTTTTTCTATCCTATTAGAGAGCTTTTCAATATGATCAAGTATAGGGCCAACGTCTTTATCTGGTTTATAAAAAGCCTTCCGTTGTTCCCATTTTACGCCTGCCGAGAAAAATGAAAGTGCCGGGTAACGATAATGATATTTATGGTCCATTTTCCAGAATTCGAATTCTCCTGAAATGATAAACACTTCATGCCCCTGTCGTTTTAATACTTCTATCCACTTCTCTGTCTCAAGCGCCACCCCATCTACACCGCCAATTCTACCTATTATAATACCTATTCGCATAACTAAATTATATCCTTTTATAACTGTTATAAATATACACTATTACGTGAATTTGAAAAACTTTTTTTTAATGTTATTCATAATTGGTTTGGTACTATATTATTTAAATACTTATATCGTGATTATACCGATATATGAGGTTGAATTAATTAATCAAAACATCAATTTTTATACCTGTAATTAGCTCAAGTGCTTATTTAGCATTGTGGCTAATCTCATTCTTCGATTTGATAAAAGTAGGACATATCTTAAAATATTTCCAAAGACAAGAAATCAGGGCAGTAAACGTCAAATGTTGTCTTGGCTTTAAAAAAAATTAAAAAATTTAGAATATAATTCTGTTCTAAACTATATATTTATATAATATTTGTAAGAGGAATGCTCTATGATAATCATATTTTTTTCTTGATAGGAATACTAAGATTTTGGTTATCAGTATGTTGTTTATTTTCTTATCGATTCTATTTATAACAAAATTTTTTTATTAAAAACCGTAACAATCTATTGTAATTATGCATGCGTACTTATTCCCTGGTCAAGGCACTCAATTTCCAGGTATGGGAAAAGGGTTATTTGATAAATCTAAATTGGCTCAAGACTATTTTAAAAAAGGCAATGATATTTTAGGATTTTCAATTACTGATATTATGTTTGAAGGAACTGCTGAGGATTTAAAAAAAACAAAATTTTCTCAACCAGCAATTTTTTTACATTCATTTATTCGGGCAAAAACCCTTGGTAATGATTTTAATCCCGATATGGTTGCTGGGCATTCTTTGGGTGAGATATCAGCGTTGGCTGCCATTGGATCTTTAGATTTTGAATCGGCTCTGAAACTTATATCTAAGCGTGCTTCGGCTATGCAAAAAGTTTGTGAAGGCGAAAATACAGGTATGGCAATTGTGATTGGATTATATGATGTTATCGTTAAGGATGTCTGTAGTAAAATAGATGGAGTAGTTGTACCTGCTAATTACAATACTCTAAATCAAGTTGTTATATCAGGTGAAATGAACGCTTTAAAAGAAGCTTGTGAAAAATTAAGACCCGGTGCTATTGCCGTTATAAATTTACCTGTAAGTGGAGCATTTCATTCTCCATTTATGGAGCCAATAATTGAAGAATTTAGATTAGCCATAGAAGCAACAAAATTCAAAAATCCAATTTGCCCTATTTATCAGAATGTCACAGCACGACCTAGTGGCAATATAGAATTAATTAAGAAAAATTTAATCGATCAATTGACGCATCCAGTAATGTGGAGGCATACAATTCTCCATATGATAGAGGATGGAGCAACTGATTTTACAGAAATTGGCCCAGGAAATTTTTTAAAAGGGCTTGTACGTAAAATCGATAAAAATGTAAATGCATACGGAATTTCGTAACTGGTCAATTTTCTAAGGAATAGTAGACAATATCTGCAATTTTATACTTCGGCTTCACTCAGTATAGGCTTCATGTCAAATTATAATTATGGAAACGTACTATAATGTTTAACGTTATGTTGGTATTTATTTAATTGATCACTTTTTCTAAAACAGTCCATACATTGCTTGCTACAATCTTTTGCCCTTCAACCGTAGGATGAATACCATCTCCTTGATTTAATTCAGCAATACCTCCCACATCTTTTAATATAAACGGGATTAATTCAAGCTCATTTTTTTTGGCTAATTCATAAAAAATAGTACTAAACTCAGTAGTATAGGCCTGCCCCATATTTGGAGGAAGTTGCATGCCGGCGAGAATAATAGTAGCATCAGGTTCTTTATCTTGTACCGCGTCTATAATTGCCTGCAGGTTCTCACGGGTTTCTTTTAACGGAACTCCACGCAAACCATCATTAGCACCTAATTCTAGTACAAAGACATCGATTTTTTGATTGAGTACCCATTTTATTCGACTTCTTCCGCCAGCACTAGTCTCTCCACTTAGTCCAGAATTAACAACTGTATAATTCAGGTGTAAAGAATCTACTATTGATTGTATAATGGCAGGAAAAGCATCATTTATGTCATCAAGACCATACCCTGCGGTAAGACTATCACCAAAGAATAGAATAGTCTTAGCCCCGGTATTTGTTGTAGTCGTACTTTCAGAACCCGTAGCTTCTATTTGCACATTTTTTTCTTTTTTAGCAGCATCTCCAGCGCAAGAGAGCAGCAATAAAGAACTAATAAAATAACAAAACTTTAAGAAAATCTGCCTACGGCTACCATATAAATTTAAAATCATTTGCTTACTTTGCTTGTTCTGCATTTCCTGTAGATTAAATTAAAAATAGTATGTCAAAGATATTAAAGATTCACGAGATTGAGAAAACATATTCAAGTGGTTCAAAAAAGATAACGGTATTGCATGATATCTCTTTTGAAATTGAAAAAGGAGATACTTTTTCAATTGTAGGCCCTTCAGGAAGTGGTAAAACAACCTTACTTGGCCTGTGTGCCGGTTTAGACTACCCTGATGCCGGAACTGTAGAATTGTGTGGCCATAATTTACAAGATTTAAATGAAGATGAGCGCGCACAATTGCGAAATAAAGAGGTAGGTTTTATTTTTCAAAATTTTCAGTTACTACCCACCCTTACTGCGCTAGAGAATGTCATTGTGCCTTTAGAGTTACAAGGTGCAAAAAATGCCGTTACCGTTGGCATGGAATTACTGGATAAAGTTGGGTTGGTAGACCGGTTTCATCATTATCCGTCACAATTATCGGGCGGAGAGCAGCAACGGGTAGCGTTGGCTAGAGCTTTTTCAAATACACCGTCTATCTTATTTGCAGATGAACCTACCGGAAATCTAGATGAGGAAACCGGTGAAAAGGTAATTCAGCTCCTTTTTGAATTAAACAAGGAAGCGGGTACTACCTTGGTGATTATCTCACATGATTTAGATCTGGCAAATAGAACTCAGCAAATTCTTAGATTAAAAGGAGGAAAGATTATGACCAACGAAAGAACACTGTCACTGTGAATATGAAATCTTCAATTTCAAAAGTAGGCACGTCATGGCTGTTTAAAATGGCATGGCGCGATGGTAAGGCAAGTGGTTCGAGGTTACTGCTGTTCATGGCCTCTATTATTCTTGGCATCGCAGCTGTAGTTTCTATTCAATTGTTTAGTGAAAATCTAAAGCAGAATATTCAGCGGCAATCTAAGACTTTAATGGGTGCTGATTTTATTATTGATAGCAAACAACTCCCTAATACCAAAGTACAGGCAATTATTGACTCTTTAGGAGCAGATGCTTCAGAAGTAAATTTTTCATCGATGGCGGCATTTCCAAAAAATGGCGAAACTAAACTTGTACGTGTGCGGGGTATAGAAGGTAGCTTTCCTTTTTATGGAACGATTGATGCTGAGCCTCTTTCTGCGGCCTTAGAGTATCAAGAATCAGGTGGGGCTTTGGTAGATGCTACCCTGATGTTACAATATGAATTAAAGCCTGGTGATTCTATTAAATTAGGAAAGCTAACCTTGCCAATTATTGGTGCCTTAAAATCTATTCCGGGGTCCTCGGCCATTTCAACTTCTGTGGCACCAACTGTCCTGATTCCTTTTCGTTTTATTGCTGAAACTGGACTTTTACAATTCGGAAGCCGTAAAGAATATCAGTATTTTTTTATTGCTCCTCCTACTATGGACTTGGATCTTTTAAATAAAAATCTCGACCCTATTTTAGATGCTGAAAATGCCGATATGGATACGCATACAGACACCAGCCAACGGTTAGGACGTAGTTATGGAAACGTAAGTAAGTTTTTGAATCTGGCAGCTTTTATAGCATTGTTGCTAGGTTGTATAGGTATAGCCAGTTCTGTGCATATATATATAAAAGAAAAATTAGCCGATGTGGCTGTTCTAAAATGTTTGGGTGCCACAAGAAAACAGACTTTTTTAATCTATTTGATACAAATTGCCGGTATAGGATTTTTAGGAGGTATCATGGGTACAAGTATCGGAATAGGGCTCCAACAGGTATTTCCAATTATTTTACAAGAATTTTTACCTTTTGAAGTTCAAATGTCAATTACACCACAACCTATTATTATGGGACTATTTCTCGGTGTATTGATGTCGGTGTTATTTGCATTATTGCCCTTACTAACTACCTGGTATGTCTCACCTTTAGAAGTATTACGTGTGAGTAAGGAAAATACAGTAAAACCCAGAAAAGCACGAATTTTTACCTTTGCTGCCATTTTACTTTTCATCTTTTTGTTTTCATTTTGGTTGTTGAAAAACGTACTTTTTGCACTTGCATTTGTACTAGGTGTTTTCATCACTTTTTCGATTCTGGCAGGTATTGCAGCCTTGTTCATGAAGGCAATAAAAAAATATTTCCCAACGTCATGGGGTTTTACTGCACGTCAAAGTTTATTAAACCTGTTTCGCCCAAATAATCAAACCATGGTTTTGATTTTAGCTATAGGCTTAGGTACATTCCTAATAAGTACCTTATATTTTACAAAAGATATATTATTAGCAAAGACCGCCTTAGAGAACAGTACCGAAAATGCAAATATTATCTTATTGGATGTGCAACCCGATCAAAGAGAAGCAGCAGCCAATAACATTACTAAAAACGGATTAAAGGTACTAGATAACATCTCGCTTATTACTATGCGAATGCACAGTATTAAAGGAAAACTTGCCAATGATATTCGAAAAGATAGTAGCTCAAAAATCAATGAATGGGTATTGAATCATGAATTTAGAACTACCTATCGTGATTCCTTGATCACTTCAGAAGAACTTATAGAAGGAACATGGATTCCAGCAATAGCCTCCGGAGAAGCCATACAAATTTCTGTCTCAGAAGACCTTGCTCAAAACGCCCAAGTGGGTATAGGCGATCAAATCATTTTTAATGTACAGGGTGTTTTGATGGAAACTACTGTAGGTAGTATTAGAAAAGTTGATTGGGCACGTATGCAGATGAACTTCACTATTGTTTTTCCGAAAGGAGTATTAGAAAATGCACCTCAATTTCATGTCTTAACTACCTATGCTCCAGATGAAGCTGGTTCAGCCTCTTTGCAGCGTGATATGGTGAAAAAATTCCCAAATGTATCTGTGTTGGACCTTAGACAAGTGTATACCATCGTTGAAGATATTCTTGATAAGATTTCGTGGGTTATTAATTTTATGGCTTTTTTTAGTATTCTTACAGGTATTATTGTGCTTATTGGATCTGTACGTACAAGTAAACATCAACGTATTAAAGAGAGTGTATTATTGCGAACACTGGGAGCTACAAGTAAACAGATTTTACGGATAACCGCGTTTGAATATTTGTATTTAGGAATACTCGGTAGTCTGGTTGGAATTTTATTGTCTTTGATTAGCAGTCAAGTATTAGCGACTTTACTATTTAAAGAACCTTTTGTGCCTTCAGCGATTCCTCTTATCGTGTTTTTGCCCGGTATAACTCTGTTAGTTTTATTAATCGGATTAAGTAATATTAGAAGTGTACTAAAAAGTCCGCCCTTAGAAGTGCTTAGAAAAGAAGGCTAACGATTTAATGTTAAATCTACAATGGCTGCTTTAGGTGCAATTTTGACAATTACTGCAATTCCATATTCCATACCACCAAACCTTGAATATGTTTCACTAGTTCCAATAATTTGACCGTTAGAAGCCTTTAAATTGAAGTAAAAATTTAGTTGTTTGGATTCAAAAGATTCAAAGTTATCAGAATTCTGAGAATTCACTCTTACAGATACTATTCCATTTTCACAACCAACTTTTGTTTTATAACCTTCGCTAGCTAGAACAATTTGGCCATTATTGGCTTTTAGTCGGAACCTGAATTCCTCTTTACTGTCTTGGTAAATTTCAAATTTCGCCATTAGTTTATTATTTAAATGCTACATTAACTTGGTATAAGAATAGTATAAAGGCATCTTTATATTAAAACAACTTACTTTGAATAAGTCCTAAAAAAAATGTCAATTATAAAAATTTCTTCTACAATGTTAATGACATCGATTTTATGAGATGCATGAACTCCACTATTTAAAATAGAAATCTTGCGAATAAACCTAAGAATGAGTTTAGGCGCTAGCCAAACAAAATTCTAGCTTCATGAGCTCATCTAAAAACAATAAAAACTATGTAAATAAAAACTTTTATACGACTAGCCTGTGCTGAGTCTGACGAAGCATAGCAGGGAAGCATACTACGTGTGGAATGGGATAAAAATTACGTGGTCTTTTTATAACTCCAAACTGCCAAACCATTCATAATTATAGCATAAAGCAACGTTTTTAGTAGTTGTGGAAGAATATCGATAAAACCAGAACCTTTAAGCATGACCATGCGCATGCTAACTACAAAGCCCCTTTGTAGTTAGCATCATTTTCACACATTTTTTTCACTTCAGTCAAAACACGTTGTATCCTTACTTCTGAGATTCCAATGTTCTTCATTGTTTTAGTTGCATTGGTTAACTCTTTAACTAGAACAATATTTTTTTCTATAAGTTGGTGTTTTTCTCTTTTAGTTAATGTTATTAAAGTGGTAACAGGATATAAAGCCAATGTATCAATATTTGCTTTTAATCCATTGTTTTTTGGATAATCCCAACTCAATAAGGTCAATCCTACGCATTGACCATAATTTATAGCATCTTTGGTAAACCTAGTATTTGTTACCAACCAACCTTGTTTTAAATGTGTTTTATTGTTTGAATTTGTGTTCCATTGTTTTTGAATATCCAAAAATCTAGAATTTATATATAGTGGAACTTTGACGTTACTAGTCGCTTTCGCATCAGAATGAAATTTGCATTCAATTGCATAAACATTTCCATCTTTTTCAGCCAATACGTCAATTTCGTGAGTTACACATTCGCCATTTAAAATCACGCTTACTTTGGTTTTGTATTCTTTTTCTTTTAATAGTGCACCAACCAACCTTTCGAAAGGATAACCTGTAGGCCCTAAATCGAAAAGTGCTCGTTTTAAACTGTAGCGTGATGCAGATAGCTTATTGTGTTTTTTTAATAACGAGAAGGCTTTTTTATAAATTTCGTTGGAAGAAATACCATCATAAATATTGGGTTGAATTCTTTTTACTATAGTTTCAACAACTTCTTTAGATGCTCCTGTTGATTGAAGAGAATTTTTTAATTTTTCAAATGAAAAAAGTTCAATCTCATTATTACTTTTTTTAATATAAATTTGCTTTTCCATGAGACATTTTGTTTTAAAATCGTAAAACTTCGGTCATTATTCCAAAACGGATACTAGATAATTGGTGTTCAAAATAAATATTGTAATAATCCATTCCATGATAAAATTGAACAAACAGCCCAATATCTTCTAGAAATTTTGGATGATAATAAAAGGTAAGACTTGCATTGAGCCTATCTAAATCAAAAACGTCCAAGCCATTGAAATTATCAAGCATAAACATTGCTTCAGCTTTTAGAGAAAAATTCGCTCTTTCATTTTTACCATCCTTTAAAGGAAACTTAAATGATGTAAATGAGTTATGCCATCTTAAACCACTATACTTGCCTTTCAACTCCTGATTCATCCAACTTTTTGGATGAATTTCAATTGAGCTTTTTAAGGTTTTTATAGCTTTCAGTCTGTTACTATATGCTGTTTTAAGAAAACCAATTTCAAAAAAATTAGTGGCAAAATTTCCTGATTGTAAGTTGATTGTGTTGTCGTCATTGTAAAAATTACCATCTTGTCCATTGGAATGATGTGCTATTTTTCCGAATAAAACCAAATAGTTAAGTGCTTCTTTTTTATTGGCTAGATAATAAAGGGAAATCTGCGGAATATAACTTGGTGTACGAACAGGATACGATTTTTCATTATACATCCTGATGGTGATTTGAGGGGTTAATACAGCCATTAGTTTGGAATCTTGTCGCTCTCTAATAACGAATGACGGATTTACATTAGCTTCAAATAGTAAGGGTTCAATATTCCCAATATCTGTTGGGAACGTGATATAACTATCGCTTTGATTGATTAAAGCAATTTTTTCTAATGATAGTTTAGGTAAAAGAGAGTCTATTTCCTGTGCCATCAATTGGATGGTAGGAATTAAAACAAGAAGCAAAATGATTAATCGAAATTTCATCTTCATTTATAAATTACTTTTATCACTATGGTTGTGTCTTTATCTAAATTAAAACTAGCATTTTTAAAATTTGGACGGTTACTTAATCCGAAATCTTGATAATTTGAAAGTCCGACACCTTCAGCAGGTAATGGCAACATGAATTTTTTATCTATTTTTTCATTCTTATTTTCATCGTGCAAAATTGTTGCGGCATATGAACCATGAGGTAAATTGTTAAAAGTGACTTCTGCTTTTCTGTCAATAATACTTGCATTTTCTTTTCTGTAATACTTTCTAAATTTTTGATCTGGTATTGACCCGTCTTTATTGTATAAGGCAAATATTACAGTTCCTTCAGAGTTTTCTAAGCCATTAGTTTTTATAGTTAATAAATAAGAATCAGTCTTAGAATTGGATATTATTGTGCCAAGCAATATCAAACTTAAAATGACTATTTTTTCCATAATGATTTATTAAATTTAAGTAAAGCTATTAGTGAAAAAGTTAATGTAAACATCATTCTAAAAATCATGGCGTTTATAGTTTTTACTTCATGAATTCCACCATTGTTAATGTAAATTAGTAATGAAACAAAGGCAATCATTAAGATAACCAACGCTGTAATTAACACCCAAAAAGTCCACTTTGTTCTTTTTATAAAGCCATAAACAGCAACTATATATAAAATACTGCAAATAAAATTTGCCCAAACTATAAACAAGACATAGTTCCCTTCTTTGGCTCTAATACCAAACCAATCAAAAATTACAGAACTACTTAAAAATAAAGTGAGTAATGCAAATAACACTAAAACAATAGCAATTACAGTACTGATAATCTTTCTATTATTCATTAGATATTAGCTTATTGTTTTGTTCACCAAGCCACCATTTTGGTTTGACTTGTTTTTTAACCAATTTAAATTTTTTGATGGAGTGCGATTCAATATGAGTAATCAAATCTTCAACAGAATCGGTTACAAATAGTAGTTTCATGTCTTCTGGACTGATGCTTTCATTTTCAGCCATTAATTGAATATGTTGGCACAATTCCTTATGGTATTCTGAATCGAAAATAACCACAGGAAAATCTTTTATAACTTTGGTTTGTATAAGTGTTAAAGCCTCAAAAAGTTCATCTAAAGTGCCAATGCCTCCAGGCATTACCACAAAGGCATAGGAGTATTTTACGAGAATCACTTTTCGTAAAAAGAAGTATGGAATGTTAATCCATTTATGAAGATACGGATTTGGCTTTTGTTCGAATGGTAGAATAATATTGCAGCCAACCGAATTTCCGCCTGCTTCAAAAGCACCTTTATTGGCAGCTTCCATTATACCTGGACCACCGCCTGTCATTACTGTAAATCCTGTTTTTGCCAAGACAGCACCTATTTTTTTTGCATTTTTATAATGGTCAGAATCTTTTGTAAATCGTGCAGAACCAAAAACAGTAACGCAAGGTCCAATAAAATGCATTTTTCTGAAGGCATTTATAAAATTGAAAAATACTTTAAAAGCAAAGGTTAATTCCTTAAAACGCGATAAAGGACCTCGAACAAATAAGGACTCATCTTTAGATAGCTTTATTTTTTTGTCAGTTTTCATACGCGATATTTTTACGTTGTTTTTTTATAACTCCAAACTGCCAAACCATTCATTACAAGCGCATATAATAATGTTTTAGACAGCTGTGGAAGAATATCTACAAAACCAGAACCTTTAAGCATCACCATACGCATCACTTCAACATAGTACTTTATTGGGTTAAACTCTGTAATTATTTGAGCCCATTTTGGCATACTTTCAATTGGTGTGAACAAGCCGCTCATTAAAATAAAAATAACGATAAAAAACCAAGCGATAAACATGGCTTGTTGCTGTGTATCGGTAAAGTTCGAAATAAATAATCCTATACCTAAAACCACTAAAATATAAATGGATGTGTATAAATACATGAGTGATAAACTACCAACCATAGGAACATTAAATATGAGTCTTGCTAAAATTAATCCAACCGTTAACAAGCCCATTCCTATAACCCAGAACGGGAAGAGCTTACCAATAATAAATTGACTTTTTTTAATTGGTGTTACGTTAATTTGCTCCAACGTGCCTATTTCTTTTTCGCGGACAATATTCATTCCCGAAAGAAAAAGTGTAATCATAGTTACCAGTAAAACCAGTATACCAGGCACCATAAAAGTTTTATAATTTAATGTTTCATTATACCAGAATAAAGGAACGGTTTCAATATTGATTGGCTGTATTTGTTTGTCTGAAACTTGTAATAAATCAACTTTTAGGTGTTGATTAAAACGTTGAACAATCTGCGTTACATATACATTTTCAACACCTGCTGCTGCACCATCAATAGCATTAATGGTAACACCTAAATTGTTGTATTTTTCTTTTTGTAAATCACGTTCAAAATAGCGTGGAATCTCTAATACAACATCGACTTTACCTCGCAGCATCTCTGCACTTGCTAATGATTCCGATGAAAAATCTGTTAACACATCAAAATAAGTAGAGGCATTGAATTTTTCTATTAATGCTCTGGATGTTGATGTACGGTCATTATCTATATATCCAAATTTGATATTCTTAACTTCAAAAGTGGCTGCATTAGACAAAATGATAAGTTGGAGTAGTGGTAAAACAAAAATTATAGGAAGCATCCCTTTATTTCTAAAGATTTGCTTGAACTCTTTTTGTATGATGTATAGAATAGTTTTCATTACTCAAGTCTAATTTTATATTTCTTCACACTTAAAGTGATAAAAAACACTGTCATTCCTAATAAAATCAAGGTTTCTTTCCATATATATTGTAATCCTACACCTTTAAGCATAATCCCTTTAATGATGATGATAAACCATTTAGCAGGAATAATATTACTTATAACTTGAAGGGGTAACGGCATACTTGAAATAGGGAAAATAAAGCCTGATAATAATATTACAGGAAGCATGAGCCCCATTAAAGAAATCATCATTGCAGTTTGTTGTGTTTCTGAGATAGTCGAGATTAAAATACCTAAAGCCAAAGCTGAAATAATAAATAAAACACTTTCTAAACCTAATAAAAACAAGCTTCCTTGAACTGGCATTTTAAAGATGAAAATGCTTAACATTACAATAACTACAGCGTTTATAATAGATAGAAAAATATAAGGAAACACCTTGCCAACAATTACTTGAAAAGGTTTTAATGGTGACACCAAGAGAATTTCCATAGTCCCTAATTCTTTTTCTTTTGTAATGGAAATTGAGGTCATCATAGCTGAAACTAACATTAGAATAATAGTCATCACTCCTGGAACAAACATATAGACGCTTTTTAATTCTGGATTGTAAACCATACGCGTTTCTGGAACTATTTGATATGCTATTGTTACATTTTTGTTCTGTTCCTTTTGATACTGCTGAAGGATGGCATTTACATAATTACTTATGGTATTTGCGGTATTTGGGTCTGTGGCATCTGTAATTATTTGAATCGTTGCTTGGTGTTCTTTAATGAGGTTTTGACTGAAATCTTTTTCAAAATTCAAAACCGCTTTAACGTGTCCTTTTTGAAAAACCGAAGCAATGTCTGCTTCACGAGTAACCATTTGTTTGATGCTGAAATATTTAGAAGTAGCAATTTTATTGATAATTTCTTTTGTTGTTGCATCTTTTGAATGGTCTAAAATAGCAATGTCTACATTGTTGATTTCATTGGTAATAGCAAAACCGAACAACAAAATTTGAGCAATTGGCATTCCGAAGAGAATAAATAACGAGCGTCTATCTCTAAAAATATGATAGAATTCTTTTTTTATGAAGCCAATAAAACGTTTCATCCTCTTGCTAGTTTTAAGAACACTTCGTTCATATTTACTGCCTGAAATTGTTTTTTAAGGTTCTTTGGTGTATCTAACGCTTCTATTTTCCCATTAACCATAATAGATACTCTATCGCAATATTCTGCTTCATCCATATAATGTGTAGTTACAAAAACAGTTGTTCCTTGATTTGCTGCTTTGTAAATCATTTCCCAAAATTGACGCCTGGTAATAGGGTCAACGCCTCCTGTAGGTTCATCTAAAAAAACAATTTTAGGATCGTGTATTAAAGACACAGAAAAAGATAATTTTTGTTTCCAACCCAATGGTAAAGCACCTACCAATGTATTAGCAACTTTTTGAAGCCCTAATTCTTCAATCAATGTATCCGATTTTTCTTTTATTTTTTTTCTAGATAAACCATAAATTCCACCAAAAAAAGTAATATTTTCTTTAACTGTTAAGTCGTCATACAGTGCAAATTTCTGACTCATATAACCAATATTCTTCTTGATGTCTTCCGCATGTATAAACACATCAAACCCTGCTACATTGGCTTTGCCAGACGTTGGATTAGAAATACCGATTAGCATTTTCATAGCTGTGGTTTTTCCAGCACCATTAGCGCCTAGAAAACCAAAAATTTCACCTTTTTTAACGTTGAAAGTAATGGCATCTACTGCTGTAAAATCACCAAACCTTTTGGTTAATTCTTCTACTTGTATGACTTTGTTAGTATCCATAATTTCTGTTTTGTCTCATCGAGCGCAATCGAGATGTCTTAAGAGTTCTCAGCAAGTTTCACTTGCTACTTTAAAAACAAAATATATTTTGTTTTTAGTAATGCTCGAACAGACATCTATTTTGCTAATTCCATAAAGGTATCTTCAATAGTAGCTGTTGTTTTTGTAACTTCTATATCAGTTAATTTTTTAGATTCTAAATGCACTATTAATTCCATTGGATTAAAATCTGACCTTTTATCTGTATAATGCACAAACTCGCCAAAAGGAAAAACACTATGATTGTATTCATAGGCTTTTAAACTATTGATGAGTTGATACATATTATTTGCACTTACATTATAAATTTGTTTTGGAAAATGCTTTACAATTGCTTCAGGTGTATCAATCTCCAGGATTTTCCCATCTTGAATCAGTGCAATTCTATCACATAATGCTGCTTCATCCATATAAGGTGTAGATACCAAAATGGTGATATCCTTTTGTTGTAGACGCTTTAGCATTTCCCAAAATTCTTTTCGTGAAACTGGATCCACTCCTGTTGTAGGCTCATCTAAAAACAACACCTTGGGTTTGTGGATTAATGCACAACACAAAGCGAGCTTTTGTTTCATTCCACCAGAAAGTTTACCAGCCCGACGCTCTTTAAAAGGTTCAATCTGAACGTAAACGTCTTTTATTAAATCGTAGTTTTCTTCAATTGTTGTTCCGAAAATAGTAGCGAAAAAATTTAAATTTTCTTCAACAGTTAAGTCTTGATAGAGTGAAAATTTTCCAGGCATATAGCCAACATTATTACGAATTTTTTTATAATCTGTAACTACATCAAAACCAGCAACAGTTGCTATGCCTTCATTTGCTATTAAAAGGGTAGTTAAGATTCTAAACAAAGTTGTTTTCCCAGCACCATCAGGACCAATTAACCCAAAAAGTTCACCAGGCTTTACCTTAAAAGAAATCTCTTGCAAGGCCTTTATGTTTTTATAGGATTTTGATATGTTGGAAACCGTAATACTCATTTATTCGAAATAAGTAGCATACGCATTAATATTTTCTTCAATACTTTGTTTAATTTTTGAAGCATCTTCAACTGTTTTAGTTTCTGAAAGCGCCTCAATTTTTTCCATTAATGGCAAAAGCCAAACGTGTAAATTATCATGTGAAGCGCCTTTCATCGTACACTCTTTTACCACATTGTTTTTTGCATCATTAAGTTTGTTCGCTAATTGATGATAGTCTTCAATAGATGTAGTTGTTTGAGATTTTAATAGCGCTTGCATATTAACAACACCTTCGGTAGTTTCTATGTTAGCTTCCCATTTTGTACCATTATTCAACTGGATATTGTTCATCCATTGGGTACTTAAAACACCATCAACTTGTTCCTGTACAGCTTCTTTATGGTTTTTAACTTCCTCTTGCTTTTCAGTGTTTTTACAACTTGCAAATACTGTTGCAATTAATAGGGTAATGATTACTGATTTTTTCATAATTATATAGTTAATTGTTATTTAAATTTTCTATCCACATTTCTGCTGGCATACCAATTTTTAGGCTTCCATCATTTGGTACATCTATTTTCACAGCATAAACTAAAGCTACTCGTTCTTCTTTGGTTTGAATTATTTTTGGTGTGAATTCCGCTTCTGAAGCAACCCAACTCACAGTTCCATTATAAGATTTCATGCTTGCAACATCATCAATTTTTACTGTGACTTTCTGACCTATTTTTAAGTTTGCTAATTGCGTTTCGCTAATATACACGCGTAGTTGCATCGTATTTAAATCTGCAATTTTATAGAGTGGTTTTCCAAAAGCTGTAACCTCATTAGGTTCAGCATATTTAGTTAAAACCGTTCCTTTTATTGGATTAGTGATTTTGCTTTTCTGAATTTGGTCATCAATTTGTTTTAATTGAACATCAATAGATTTAAGCTCATTAACAACAGGTGCATTTTGTATTTCTACACTACGAATTTGGCTTTTAACAACATCTATTTCTCCAGTCACATCATCTAACTGTTTTTGTGTTCCTGCATTATCTTTTATCAGGTTTTCAGCTCTTGTTTTATTGGTGTTTGCTGTTTTTAATTTAGCGTTTAATACATTGATTTGTGACAAAACACCTCTAGATTTTGAGCTGATCACAGCTTTAGACACTTCCAATTGCTCACGTTTTAATGCTAGTGAAATAGTATCGATATAACCTATAAATTGATTTTTATCCAATTTATCTCCTTCATTAACCTCAAATTGTATTAGTTTTCCATTGTTTTCGGCAGAAATGATTATTTCGGTGGCTTCAAAATTCCCATATCCATCTGCTTTTCCGTTGGAATCGTTACAGGAAAACAAGCTGGTAGCAATAATGCTTATTCCTAATATATAGTTGTATTTTTTCATTTTTAAATATTTATTGTCCTTTAATAACATTGTAAGTTGCTTTTGCTAGTTGTAACTGAATTTTATGTCTCACCATGGTATTTTCATCTTCATATAAATTAGTGAGTTCTGTAATGTAAGTCGAAGATGTAATCACCCCATTTTTAAGTTGTGAATCTGCAGTTCGTAACACTTCTTTTCTAAGATTGATTATGGCTGCATCCGACGTAATAATGGCTACCATTTTCTCGATGTCTTTTTGCTGTTTATTGAGTTCAATTGTGGTGTTCAGCTTAAATATTTCGGCTTCATTATCTACAATATCCTTGTTGATGGCTAATGATTCACGTTGTTTATTATTCGTGTTCCAGTCAAATACATTCCAATGTAATTTAACACCAACTGTATAAAACGGTTGAAACGAATTATCAAGCATATTCAATCCTGGATTGCCATAACCACCAGTGGCAAAACCAAGTAGTTTAGGTACATTTTGTTTGGAAATTAGAGTTTTAGAACTTTCAATTTCATCTTTTTTAAATTGAAACAATTCCAATTCAGGTCTAGTTAATTCTGTTTGTAATTGTGTTTCTATAAGTGTATTTTGAAAAAGAGTATATGTGTCTAATGGCTGACTTATTAGGCTTGAGAGCGTTTCAATAAGTGCTATTTTATTGCTTTCAAGTTCTTGAAACTGTTGGTTGATTTTTAATAATTCAACTTCCAACACTTTATCTGATGAAGGTAAAATCGCTCCATATTTAATACCTGATGTTACTTCTTTGAGTTTTGCTAGTAATTGTGTTTGTTTAGCTTTTAATAACAACTCGGTTTCTTGTAATAATAAAATGGAAAAATACAGTTGGTTTACCTGTTGTTTTAGTTGATACAAGCCGACTTCAACTTGTTTTTGTTTGGTTTTTAATTGAGCAGATTTAACTTGTAAGGAAGCAGCTGTTAAACCACCATTATAAATCAATTGATTTACAGAAAAAGTTGCACGATATTGGTCTTTATTTAATGATTCTATGTTCGCAGTTGGAATAGGAACTTCAATCACATCAGATTGATAAGTTGCTTGAGCATCTAGACTAAATTGCGGTAATTTTGAAGTAGAGGTTACATCTGCATCTAATTTGTTTTGTGCATACAATAGTTGTGACTGTTTTGCTAAAGGATAGTTTTTAGCCACTAATTCGTAACATTCTTCCAGTGTGATACGTTGCTGTGCCATACTAGGTAGCGTTGTTATGATTATAAGAATGAGTGTTAAACGTTTCATATTATGTGTTCTTTATAGAATTGATAATAAAATTAGCGACTTCAATTTTGCGATCTTCCATGAGTTGTTTATAAACTTTGCTGTCTGCATTAGTAAACGCCATGATTAATGGTTTGGCAACAAAAGGAAAAATATTAAGGGCCAAAATATTGATGAACAATTGTTCGGCACTTATGGGTTTTATAATGCCTTTTTTAACTTCTTCATCTACTTGCTTTTTAAACCTATTAAGATTAGGAAAGCCTTTATTGTCCTTTAATTTTAAAATGAAATCTTGATTTCTGTTCAATTCCTGAATGATAAAATTTGGTAAATATGGATGCTTAATAATGAATGAAATGTAGTTTGAAGTAAATTTTTTTATTTTTTCTTCAATAGAGGAATCATTATTTAAAATAGCATTTAATTGAGGTGCTAATAATGAGAATGCATTTTTAAAAACTGCTTCAAAAAGTAATTGCTTACTTCTATAATAGTAATGTAGCATAGCTTTATTAATGCCTGCTTTATCGGCAATTTCTTGCATACGTGCACCATCCATTCCTTTAGCTTGAAACACATTTTTTGCAGCACCCAATATTTGCTCTTCGGTGTTTTCGTCTTTTAATTTTTTCATATTCAACTACATAGTTTAACCATTTGGTTAACAAATGTACACTATTTTTTAAATGGAGTAAATGATTAATGTCATAAAAATTTAGCAAATTAGACCGACGTAGGAAGGAAGCATACTATATGCGAAATGAATTTCATACTCATTTTCATTTAGCTGAACCACTAGTACCTATTATTGTTTATTGAGCAAATCTAAATCAAGCTCATTAAAATTATTTGCTGCTCGAACTAATAGGGTAGATCCAATAGATTCGAATAAATTATTTGTCTTTAAAACGAATTCGGCTTGTTTTTCAATGTTGTAATCTGGAATACCAACAATGGTAAGATTTGTAGCTTTCGATTCTTCTTCAATGATATTATAAAACGGTTTTTGTTCGACAGCATTATTGATAATTTTAATTTCCACATTGACGCGTAAATCTTCAACAAGTTTTGAAATTTTGGATTCAATAAT